>JAABUU010003422.1_pt1 | contig 20241 bp, 22 predicted proteins | sample 5559301 | NCBI WGS metagenome assembly JAABUU01 (sample SAMN10711884, study PRJNA513360) | rock metagenome | isolation source: Antarctica rocks | place: Antarctica: Victoria Land, Richard Nunatak white | reverse complement strand
CACTTCGCCTGACCAAGTGCGAGACGCCATCGATCGTTTCGTCAAGATCTACAACGTCGACGCCGCCCCCTTTGAGTGGCGCAAAGCAACCGTTCATAATGCTAAACCAACCCATTCCTACGCGGAACTACGAAAGTGAGCACTAGAGACGCAGCGGAGCCGCTCGCCGGCTGGTCTCGCGGCCGGGACCGTCGGGCTCGCGCTGCCGACGCTGCGCCGGCGACTCGCGGCGATCGCCAGCCGCCACGCGACGGCCGGGCTCGAGACGCCGACGGAACACTCGCTCGTTCGCCGGCTCCTCCGTCGGTACAGTCGAGCTCGCGGGACGGCCGTGCGGAAGAAGGAACCGCTGCTCATCGAACAGCTGCCGGCAATTTTAATGGCGATGCCGGACGACGAGCTTGCGACGCGCGATCGGGCGCTCTTGCTGCTTGGCTATGCAGGGGCGTTTCGGCGGAGCGAGCTCGTGGCGCTCGACGTCGAGCAGCTGCGGTTCTCAAGAGCAGGTGCTACGTCTGGATAGCGAGCGCCAAGAACGATCCGCTGAAGCAGGGCCGCGAACTCTTCGTACCGCGCGTGCCGACCACGTCAGCTAAAGCGGAGCTCTGCCCCGTGGTGGCGCTCGAGAAATGGCTCGCAATCGTCGGACCAGCAGGCGCGGTTTTCCGGACATTTGACCTACGCGGGCACTTAGCGGCCACGCGACTTGACTCAGGCGACGTCGCTCGGGTTCTTCGGCGCCGAACCGCAACGGCCGGCGTTGCGGGCGACTTCGCAGGGCATTCGCTACGACGTGGTTTTATCACGAACGCAGCGAAGAAGAAGGTCCCCATCGAGAGCATCAAGCGGGTGACCGGCCAGCGTAGCAGCGGGATCGTGCTCGAGTACGTGGCGGCCGCGACCCTCGACGACGACCCGCCGCTCTTGGAAATCGTCGGTTAAGGTGGGCCGGCCGCAAGGAGCGGCAGGCATGGGCTAATCGCCGCCGTCCATTCTGCGAGGTCGGGAAACATCCACGCCGCGACCTCGAGCAGCGAGGAGTGATCGGCGTCGAGCGCGCGGCCGAAGATCGGTTCGTGGTGCGCGATTCGATTGCGAAACGTCCGTAAGTAGTCGAACCGGTCCGCGACGATCGGGCGAGCCGGCGAGATGCCCGATATGCGCTGGACGCGGGGAAACGCACGTCGCAGACCCCGGCTCCAGAGCGAGTGCTCGAGTCGCCGGCTGAGCAACGTCGTCCAGAATCCGAAGGGAAGCTCCGCGACGATGTGCGGCGTATCGGCCGTCTGAGCGAGCCGGCGGAGCCGCTCTTTGGCCCCGCGAATTTGTTCAGGGAACCCCCGATCGAGGCCCAGAAAGCCCGGCGCATCGTGCCAGGTAGCTCCGAACAGTGCGCTCAATTCACGGTGGCAGGCGTTGCGCAACCCAACTTCGACGGCTTGCAGCGGCACGTAGAACGCCGCGCTGACGCGCGTATTCCATTCGTAGAGCGCGATTGCGTGCCGCCGGTCGCCATTCGCCGCCGCCAGATACGACGATAAGCGGTCGGTCGAAAGGGCGGCTTCGAGGTTGGCGAGCGTCGGCGCGTCGTACGAGAAGGCGCTTTGCACCGCACCGGCTTTCTGCTATAGTATAGAGGTACGCCTCGGATGCGCCTCTATCGTCTTGTACGACACGCGCCCGGGGTAAGCTTTCGATGAGGTTCACGAGCGATCGTGAACCTCGTGCTTTTCTGACCGTCCTGTAGTCGTTGGAGCAGGCGGTCGATGACCGCGCAGCCGTGGGTGGTCTCGAGCCGACCCGCTTGCGCCGCGACCGGCCGAATAGCGCGCGAACACTTGTTTGGCGCGTATTGTGCTTCGAGAGCCGCAAGGTAAACTAAGAACCGAACTCCAGCGTGGCGAGAACACCGTTCGTAGGCAATCGCGCCTTGCGAATCGTATCTGTGATGGCAGTCAAGGATCATCGCGCCGCGATAAAGGTAAGCTGGAGGTCGGCTTCTCGCCTTACTCCCTATGTCGCCGTGTGTGCTTTCCTCGCGATTGCGACGCAGTTCGTGATGGAGGTCCTGGGCTGTGCGGCGAGCAGGCTGAGTCGCTCAGTTGCGGTCATGCCCTGTTCCTGATCGCCGTCCTGGTGCTCAACGCAGGCGTCGTCGCCTTGCATCCGCGCGGGCTCGTGCGCAGCGCCTCCGGGTTGCGTGACCACCAGACGAAAAGGAACGCTGTTACGGCGAAGTATGGTAGTACTCGTTGAAACACGGGCGAATAGACGCGATATGCTGAAGCTTAGCAAAGGCGGAAACATTAATTCTCCTTAGCGGAATAAATATCAGAGACCGCGGCTGACGCTGTCCGAACTCATAGGTGATCGGGGAAGGAGCGCCAGAAAATTCGAGCAGCTTATCACCATTTTCTTCGGTGTAGATCCAGCCGAGGACCACTGAACTTTGAACGACAGCGTCGATAAATACGATTTGGTGGATCGCATCATTTGTGTCTACCGGAAAGTTCTGGGCGAGTCGCAGACTCGAGCTGATACAGTTCGCACCAGCAACTGGAACGGGAAGACCCGATTGAAGTGACGTTTGCAAACCCGCAAAGATCAGTCCTATCAGCATACTTGCGGATAACATTATAATCAACCTGTTACTGGCGTTTTGAAACACGGGCCATATTTAAAGCCGTTGTCAGAGTGAAGAAAGCTTGCAAGAGCTTTGCCGTCATTGCTAGCGATAGCAATCATCGATCCATCATGGCTCGCTTGGAGTTCCTGAACTAGCAGCTTGCGGAAAAACTCGGCGGCCGAGCATCGATTTCACGGGATTTTGAGCTATCATGGTTGCAAGTCTCCTCGATTCTCTTTGTTGGGGTAGCGGCCGATGCGGTCAAAAGATGTGCAGCGAACGGCGATGTGGACGACGGTCTCGACCGAAGAGCTGGTTCCTATCGACCACCCGCTTCGAGCGATACGAGTTATGGTCAACGCGGCTCTCGACGAACTCTCGCCCGCGTTCGCGAAAATATACTCTCGGATCGGACGTCCATCGATCGCGCCGGAGAAGCACCTTCGAGCGATCCTGCTGCAGATGTTCTGGCTGCGTCCACGGAAGGGTGTAAACTACCTTAGTGCTTAGTGACCGAACTAGTTGACGGCACGAGGGACGTGAGGAGTTCCGGGTCCATATATCGCCGTTCCGTTGACCAATCCTCGTCTCCTCGATCAGTCGGATCGTAATAATGCGGAGAGCAGACTCAATGTTCGGAAAGATCCCGACGACTCGCGTGCGTCGCCGGATGTCGCGATTGAGATGCTCCACCGGATTCGTTCTGGCAATCTTGCGCCAGTGCGCGGGCGGGAAGCCGTAATACGAGAAGGCGTCCGATGCACCGTCTTCGAGGATATTGATCGCCCGCGCACAGGTGCGGCCATACTGCGAGACAACGGCGCGCAGACGCTCCTCAGCGAGTTCGCGTGTGGGCTGCGCGAAGATGCTCTTGAGATCGGCCGCGAAGGCTTCTTTCTGCGCGGCGGGCACGTGCGCGAGCACGTTGCGCATGAAATGCACCTTGCAACGTTGCCAAGATGCGCCCGTGAGCTCGGCTGCGATCGCGGCCTTGAGCCCCGCATGCGCATCGCTTACCACGAGCCGGACGCCTTGTAAACCGCGCTCCTTGAGCCCCTGGAGGAACGTCCCCCAGCTCTCGAGGCTTTCGCTCGCAACCACGTCGTTGCCGATTACTTCACGGATCCCGTCAACGCCAATGCCATACGCCACCACGACGGCTTGACTCACAACGTGCTTGCCAATGCGGACCTTCTCGTACAAGGCGTCGAGCATCAAGTACGGGTACGCTTTGGTGAGCGGCCTCTTGCGAAAGGCGGCCGCCATCTCGTCGAGCTCTTGACACATTTCACTGACGGCAGACTTCGAGATGCCCGCGATACCCAGCGCCGCAAAGACCTTCTCGACGCGCCGGGTCGCGACGCCGCCGTTGACCGCTTGCTGCACCACGCTGACCAAGGCTCGTTCGCTGCGCGAGCGCTCATCCAGAAACGCGGGCACGTAGCCGCCGCTGCGTAATTTCGGAACCTTGAGATCGATCGTGCCAAGTCGCGTGTCGAAGCGGCGATCACGCGTGCCGTTTCGGTAGCCGGTTCGCTCGTCTGAGCGCTCGTGCCGCTCGGCTGCGACGCGAGAGGTCACCTCGGCTTCCATCACGCGTGTGAGCAGCACTTCGAGCATCGCCCGCAAATCGTCCAGAGCCACGTCGCCGGCCTCAGGGAGCTTGCCTCTGAGGGCTTGTTCAAGTATTGTGTTGGTAGCCATCGAGCCTCCGAAGGAAGAGTTTAAGACACTCCACTCGTTCGCTCGGTGGTCTTCTATTTCAGTTCTAAGCCGTTCTCGAATTTACACTCTTCCGTGGACTCTGCCAGAACGTGGCCGAGCCATAGGTTGAATCTTCTCGGTGGCACACGACTTTCCAACTCCTTTCGGGCACCGCTACGAACGCAAAGGGCCAGCTTAGCGAAGACGGGTCGTAATTGCAGCGCCAGCTCTCTTAAGTACGATTTGGGCTGCCGGTGACAGAGTCCGCACAACCCTGCCATTGCCGATTATCACATACCCGGCGCCTGCTCTCTCGACCGAGATCGCCTTCGCAGGGATCGAGTAGAACGTATTGCCATCACGAATTTGATAAACGTCGATCGGAACAACGATTGACGACACCATTCGATGTGTCCGAACGTACGCTTCAATCTTTGCTCTATTCAGGGAGTTCCCGTACTCGGCCATAAATGCGTCGAACGGATTCACTGGGCGGGGAATATGACTCATCCCGCGTGACAGCGATGAACTTTGCGCCAACGCGGTAGAAGCGCCGCCGCCGTTGGACCCCGCCCACGCTGCTAGTACCGGAATTGTTATGGCCCACATAAAGTGTGCCCGCCTTAGAGGAGTGGCGGAGCGGCGAGAAAGATGATTTTTATTAGCGTGTGTTTCCGGGACGCTCTTTCTCATCATAGCCTTCGTCTCAAACATCGCTTGGCGCAGACTCGGTTCGTGTGAAGCCTTTCTACCATACGCGTCAGGCACTGTCAATTAAGGCGGCGGCTCAACACACCGAGCCGTCAACAGTAGGTTGAGGCCGCCAACTCGGAACGCTCGTAGTGGGGCAGCGGAGGATCCATCATGATGATCAGCACCGACGGGCGGAGCGCTCGCGACTCGGAAGTCGTACTCAAGCCGAAGCGACGTCGCATATCCGCGTCTGAGAAGCTTGCATTCGCATGTTGAGGCTGGGTAAACAAGGGTCGATCCTGCAGCGCGACTGTTACGCACTACTGGTGATGCTCGATATCTTTAGCCGAGAATGGTCGTCGGGTTCGAACCCGCATGCCTGGCCTAACGGAAGCAGCGTTATTGACAGATTGGAATAGTCGCTGGGACGACTTGGTGTCCTTTGATGTCGTGCCCATATCAAAATCTACGGACTTTCGGGCAGAACGCGATCAAGCCGGCGAAGGGTGAATGCCCCGCCGAGGACCGCACAGCTGTTCGACATTCCGTCCAAATGGCGGCTCATGACACGAGTGCTCGTTTTACTCCTTTTAGGGGGCTCACTAACCTAACTAAGCCCGACAGCTGTACGAGCATCCGAGGGAAACGCGCCGTAGTCCCGGCACCTGCTGATGCGGTATCATGGGGCGTGGCGACACGCACGGAAGCACGAACAGCTTTGGAGTTCATCGCGACCGCATTCGGGCTGTCCGACCCGGAGCTTGGTCATCTCCTCCGCGTCAGTGGTCGGTCCGTTAGGCGTTGGCATGCTGATGGCGTCCCACTTGATCGAGTGGCGAACGTGATCCGATTATGATGAGCCGCCGGGTTTTTCCGGCGGTCCTGGTCGAAGACTTGGGCCTCCGCATCGGTGACATCGTCGTGCCCTTGGGCTTCGAGCTCGTCCGCTAGATAGATGCACGGATCGCGGCAGCGGTGGTTGACCGTACGGAATCGAGGGCGTTGCCATCGTGCATGAGCCCGCACGTGTCAGGGAGGTGGATCGCCACCGCTGGTAATTAAGGAGGCAGCGATGGTCGTCTTGGGTGTCGATGTCGGCAAAGCCGACTTTTATTGCTCGTTGCTGGTTGAGGGGCGAGCCCGTTCCAACAGCTTTTCGATTTCCAAGGCCGGCTTCGAACGACTTCTCGGCTGGCTGTGCAACCGCAACGTTACGCATGTGCACGCCTGCCTCGAAGCGACCGGCGGCCCGAGCGAAGAACTAGCCCTATTCTTGCACGAGCATGGCCATGCCGTGAGCTTCATCATTCCTTCGGCCATCAAGGCATTCGGTCAAAGCGAGTTGTCGCGCACGAAGACCGATAAGGCAGATGCCGCATTGATCGCCCGCTATTGTCAACGCAATGGGACCCAGGCTCTGGCAGCCGCCCAAGCCGGTCGCAGCGGCATTTACAGAAGATTGGGACGCCATCGCACGGCGCTCGTGGAGATGCGAACTCAGGAGCAATCGCCTCGAGGGACCGGGAATCGATGAGCTGCGCGATTCCCTTGAAAAGAGTCTCGCATTCCTCAATCGGCAGATCTCGGAGATCGACACTGACATCGCCGCCGTCATCGACGACGATCCCGATTTTCGTGGCAAGCTTGAACTACTCGAGTCGATTCTTGGCATCGACGAACGCGTCGCTTCGACGTTACTCGGCGAAGTGCCGCAGATGACGGAGTTCCGAAGCGGGAAGGTCCTCGCCGCCTTCGTCGGGCTCTGCCCGCGTGAGTTCCGCTCAGGGACTTCGGTATCGGCAGCATGGCTCTCCAAGGTCGGCAACATCCGCGTTCGGCGCGTCCTCTACATGCCGGCGCTCGCCGCGATGCGCTGCAATCCGATTATGGCTTATTTTCCGACGAGGCTATGCGCCAGAGGCAAGCGCCCGAAGCAGATCATTGCCGCAGTCATGCGTCGCATGCTCGTCCTCGCCTACGGCGTCTTGAAGTCCGGCCGATTCTTCAACGCGGCCTTCCCTCTTGACGCCGGACACGGAATCTAGTGGGAACCGTAATGTCAATACCACAGCGGCGCAGCGCTGCGAGGGCTTCCTGCTTCCGCAACGGTCTTGCCTCGTTCGCTTTAGTAGCGACGCTTTCGGCATGCACGTATTGCTGTGCAAAGCCACCAAATGTCTTTTCGCAAGTCAGATCTGATGTTACATTCGCGAACGTCCCAATCTATGCAACGTTTGATCTGACTGTATCGTCTCACGACGATAACGCTGTAGTGTCGCGTCTCGCGCGCATGCATCTAATTCGTATCCACCGGCTCTCGCGCGACGTTAGCAGAATTGCACTCACTCGTGCCGGCATCGCGGATTCGAGACGGCGCCATTGGCTATTCAACAACGATCAGGGGGAGCAGTCTTGGAGATTTCCAATTGGAAGGCGCTCGTTTGAGTACGTAGATAATGTTGTTTGTATTGGTCACAACAGGGCTACGGCGGATGTCACCTACCGTATTGTCTATAACGCGATCGGCCAAGCCCTGGTGCGCGAAGTGGCGGCCTATCACGAACGGCTCGACATTATCGACCCGTACCAGGAGCCGTCCAAGGCTTATCGCACGTTTAGCACACGCGCCGACGCCACGCAATCGCTGACTCGGACGCTTTTGCTAAATTGTTCCAGGAACCCGTCAAGGGTTTCCCTATGTGTCAAGATGGGATGGTACCGGTAGACTCAGAGCATAATGAGCCCCGCGTCGAAAGTCACTCGTACACCGCTCCGCGGGACACGGTCGCGGTCGCTGACGAGGGAGTTCCGTTCCGCGATATCGCCGGCATAGTCGGACGGCACCTCAATCTCCCCGTTCCAAGCATTTCCGGCGATGAAGTAGGAAAACACTTCGGTGCATTCGCGATGTTCGCAAAGATCGACGTAATCGGATCGAGCGCCAAGACGCAGCACACTCTTGGGTGGCACCCGACCGAGCTGGCTTCTTGAAGATCTGGATAGCGCCGCGTACTTTCCATCCTAAGGCACCTCTGATTTAGGGCATCTCTGATTTACTCCTAATTTATGATACACTTGAGAGACAGTACATCGGCGCAGCGTTCGTGCATCCATCGAATTCTCGAACCTTGTGACAACGCGGCTGCAGTCTTGAAGAACTCGCCGGCCGGGTCCACGGTAGCGCGTCGCCTCAAGACTCGTCGGGAAAGCGGGTCCCTGACGACCGTGCTCGGCTGCGCGTTTGGATCCTTGCTCGATTCGAAGTCGACGGCCGGCCGAAGCCCAAGCTTTGGTAATCTGCAGACGACTGGCCGATGGCGGAGAATGGTTCGTAGGTCGCCAAGGAGTGAAATTGTGGAAGTGTCGCCGGAACGAAAGATCATCGCCCGGTACGGTCCCGAATATGGTCCAGAAGCGATCCGCCGCCTTGAACACGGCTTACCAATTATCTACGAGCAAGATGTATCTTGATCGAAGAACGGCCGGATCGAAAACGCTTTGCGATCCGCTCAGAGATCGACGGCTCCGCGACGATTCTCTACGAACTCGAGTAACGAGCCGGAGAGCCGCCAGCGGGGGTGTCGCTCACGGGCGCACTCCGCTATTAGCGTTGAGCCGCTTGCCGCTCGCGCAGCGCCGCGTTCGGGCCAGCGAAGTTCTCGACGATCCGGTAGCGCGCGCCGTCGTCGGTCCAAACCATCTCGACGAGACCGAGCCGGATAAGATCCGAGATCGCAGCGTCACCGTCGACGCTCGCGGACTGCGATTGGTTCTTCATGAGCGGATAATCGCGGCCTGACTTTCCCAAGCAATGTCTGCCATGTGACGACTATCGTCGCCGTGCACGCGTGGCCCGAGACGCTTCGCGGTCCGGCGCCTGCCGGCGGTCGACGCGTTCAGCGTGTCGGCCGCGATCGGCGCGATGCTCGATCATCATTCGGCGCTGCGCGGCCCAGGCGACGAATGATCCAAGTCCGGGCTCCTTGTACGCCGCCGAGAGCTTGCGCTTCTCGCCGCGATTGAGAGTCGCGAGCTTCGTGTCGCTGACGCCCGCCGCGCGGGCGGCCTTGAAGCGTTCGAGGATCTCGGCAATGGCGCGGCCGCAGGCTTCCGTCCGCTGGCTCATCTCCGCACAATGGTGTTGACCCACCTGAATGTGGTCATCGGCTACGGAACGTTTATTACGTCCCGTAGGCAATATGAAAGCGGACCTATCATGAACTACACCGTCGGCAACCTGTCATTGAACGTAGAAGAGAAGGGCGAAGGAGACCCCGCGCTGGTATTCCTGCACTATTGGGGCGGTTCTCATCGCACCTGGAATGGAGTCATTTCTCGCCTCGCGGACACATTTCGTTGCGTCGCATACGATTCGCGCGGCTGGGGGAAGTCAGAAGCGCCTGCAAGCGGATACTCGATGACCGACTTGGCGGATGAGGCTTCATCTCTTATCCAGACCTTGGGCCTTACTAAGTATGTTCTTGTCGGACATTCGATGGGCGGCAAGGTCGCGCAACTCCTCGCGTCGCGAAATCCAATCGGCCTTGTAGGTCTCATCCTCGTGGCACCAGCGACCCCGACACCCACGCATTTCCCCGAGGAAGCTCTTCAACAGCAGTTGCACGCCTACGACAATAGGGAGACTGTCGTGCAGACAATGCGATTCCTGAGTGCAAAGACTCCCTCACCCGAAATGCTGGAGCAGATCGTCGAGGATAGCCTTTCGGGATCACTCGCTGCCACCATCGCGTGGCCGACGTTGGGCATCGTGGAAGACATCTCGTCTGAGGTTTCCAAGATCGCCGTTCCTACTCTCGTTCTCGCGGGCGAGCACGACAATCTGGACTCCGTCGAACAGCATCGCCGCGAAGTCCTTCCGAGGATCGCAAATGCGCAGTTGGAAGTCATCGCCGGGAGCGGACACTTGATTCCGATTGATGAGCCGGAGCAACTAACCTTAGCCGTCAGTCGCTTTGTCTCACAATTGTCCTAGAGGGATAGGGCGATCGCTCTTCCAGCAGTTTTCCACCCTTCTCGCGCGTCCCGGCTTATCGCCCAAAACGCGCTACCCTACTTTGCGATCGCTAGCGTACGACTTTTCCTTTCGGTGTAGTAACCAACATTGGTCGTTCACGCGCTCGAACGGGAACGGACGGCCCAAACCAGATAGACGCTCAGGGGGGCAACTTCGAGTGCGGCCAGAGCGTCTCGTACGACCTGTATTCGACCGTCGACCCCACGTACGGCTTAATGACGGTCATCGTCGGGAACGGCAACGACACTAACGGCAACGTAGTCACAGAAACCGTGATGGATCCCTCGAACTCCGACGGCTTCCCCCAGACCGGCGACGGAGTGCGGCTCAAACGCATGACTAGCATCGCGCAGGGGGCCAACGATTTCTCCAACGGATCGACGTTCGGCATAAGCGGGGTCGACGGACCCCCCAGGTCGTCTGGAGTTCCTGCGACATCGGCGTATTCGACCCGAGCAACAACGTGAACACGATCTCCTTCTGGCCCGACGGCAACGGGGGCACGCAGAACTATCCCGACGACTCCACGAAGATCGTCGTCAGCTACTACGACATGGCCGGCGAAACCGACGGAATCAACCTGCATCCGTAGAACGACATGCGAACTGTGATTGCGGCGGTCTTCGCTGCCGCCGTGCTCGGCACCGCGGTTGCGCCCGTGCGATCTGCGCCCATGGCGGTGCAGATCGCGCAAGGCAATTCCGGCGCCACGCGCAACCGCGCTCTCGTCGTACGCGTCCGGGAATTCGAAGCTACGCAAAGGCGATATCGCGGGCGCGCGCCGTGATCTCGAAACCGCCATCGCCGCAGAGACTCGGTACTTCGCAACGCTCGGCAGCGAGCGTCGCCAGGGAGAAGCGTCCTATCTCGTCGAGTATCTTACGCTCGGCGGCATTACGGAGTACAGGAGCGCATCGCATGCAGCCGCGTTAAAATATTGGAAGGCCGCAGGCGACCTCTACCGCACGTACCTCCCGGTCCTGAACCGGCGTTTAGCGTCCGGGGACGCGCTCTTGGCGAACGGGAGCTGTGTGAGAGCGTTCGACAGTTATTCTGGAACGTTGGGGAGGCTTGCGCCCGAAATCCTGCCGACGCTTCGCGCGGCGGTCGGCGGGCTTGGTCGGACGCACAAGGCCGCATTGCAAACGCGCGCGGCACGACGGCGGGCGATCTGGTGTACGGAATGCTGGCTCTCTGCCACCCGCGGAACCTCGCCACAGCTCAAGACGCTCTCGTCGCCGCTCTCACCGACTACGAGCCAACGACCAGCGCGACGCCCAACACGGGTCCACTTCAAGCATCGTCGATTCGGCTAGTGCTTCTTGCATGCGGTCGAGGCCTTAATCCGCCCCATCGTAGACCGAAATCCGGTGCGGTCGAGAGGGCAACCCTCCATTCGGGATAGCATAATATCTGTCCGAAACGGACCCGTTTCCGGACGGCGGAGAAGCGGCCGGCTATAGGTGCCGAAAGTAAACTACGGCAAGAACCGCGATCGCCGCGCTACTTTGTAAAGCTAGCACTTCGGCCGCGGCCCTTCGGCAACGCGGCAGCCAGGAAATCGCGAAGAAGGACCCACGGAGCTGCGGCGCCCATCGCGATTGCAGCGCAACCTGTCAACGAGGATCTGCGATCAGATGTCACGGTTGCGAATGCGCTACCGGCTTGAGCACTTCGATGCTCGTACCGAGGCCTTGAATTTTGAGCGCATCGTTGAAATTACAGGTCACGAGATCACCCGCGGCGATCGCGCCGCCGCTTGCGGGAGCGATCGTCAACCCGTACGGGTTGCGGTCGCCGTTGACGGGATCGATCGTGGAACCGATCGTCGTAATGCTGCGGAGCGAATCGATGACGCCGTTCGAGTCGCCGCCCTCGTTCGAGACGATCGGCGCCGCGCCGGCGCTCGCAGCACAAACAAGAAGCGAAGCGGCGATCGACGTGACCGCGAGCGAGTTCCTGCCAAGCATACGTTTCTCCAAAGAGTGAAGTGGCTGGCGTGATCGTATTCATCGACTATGAAGAATCTCTGAACCCGGGAGAGACGCGCACGTCGCCCTGATAGCAACATCGCACGCTCCATCGCTCGTCGTCACGTCCGAGTCCGATATCGACGATATCACGCTATTCGTGGAGACGATCGGAGCAACGGTTGCAATCAACACGAAGGCAACCCGCACGACGGCGGTGACCCTGCGAGCAATATAGATGGGCGGCATCCGCCGTGGCTGTCCAGGTGAACGGCTTCGCCTGCTCGTTGTAATGCTCGAGGTACTCGCGGATCGCATCTTCGAGATTTGAGATGCTCGTGAACGTTCCGCGCCGAATTCGTCTGCGCGTAATCTCTGCGAAGAATCGTTCGACTTGGTTGAGCCAACTCGAACTCGTGGGCGTGAAGTGAACGTGAAAGCGCGGATGGCGAGCGAACCAACGCTTGACCGCAGGAGCTTTATGCGTCGCGTAGTTGTCGAGCACGAGATGAACGTCTTGCTCGCCGGCAGTCTCCACATCGACGCGACGCAGAAACTTCAAGAACTCTTGGTGCCGATGGCGCCGATGACACGAGCCGATGACCTTTCCCGTTTGGACGTTGAACGCCGCAAAGAGCGAGGTCACTCCATGGCGCAGGTAGTCGTGAGACTGCCGCTCGGGCACGCCCGGGCGCATGGGAAAGATCGGTTGCGTACGGTCCAGCGCTTGGACTTGCGATTTCTCATCGACGCACAAGACCAGCGCATTTTCCGGCGGCGACATGTACAGTCCCACGATGTCGCGAGTCTTCTCGATAAATAGCGGATCTGTGGAGAGTTTGAACTTCTCGGAGCGGTGCGGCTGCAGACCAAAGGTATGCCAGACGCGCACGATCGTCGATTGCGAAAGACCGGTCTCGGCTGCCAACTCGCGCGTACTCCAATGCGTCGAGCCTTTCGGCCGCGACGTCAACGTCTTGGCGACGACCGCTTCGATTACGTCGTCGCCGATTTTGCGAGGTGGTCCCGAACGCGGTGCATCGCTCAGGCCCTGCAGCCGCTCGTGACGAAAGCGCGATCGCCACGTGCCCACGGTCGCGCTCGCGATGCCAAGACGGTCGGCCACCTCGTTATTCGAGAGGCCCTCGGCACGGTGCAGTAAGGTGCTTGCTCGTTGCGCCAACGCTTGCGCAGACTTGGGCCGACGCGCTAAACGCTTGAGCTTGCCGCGCTCGGCTTCGGTAATCTGTAAGTCGCGCAAGGGACGTCCGGCCATAACCAATGATAGCAAAAACTTGCGCTAATAATCAACTGACTTACGACTCAGAACACTAGATCAGTCGCAATCCCGCAAAGGCGAGCACGCCTGCGACGACGTAGCGCAGCGCTCCATCCTCGACGCGCCGGACGAGCCAGCTCCCGAGGGCAACACCGGGTAACGACCCGAGCAAGAGTGCGAACGTCACGCGTGCATCGACGGTGCCGAGCGAGACATGCCCCGCGGCCGCGAGCGGCACGAGCATCGCCGCGAACGCGATCTCCGAGCCGATCAGCCGCCGCAGTGAAACCGCAGGCAACGCGAACAGCAGCAGCGGCAGCGTCAACGATCCGCTGCCGATCGAGGTTGCGGCAACGAGGAATCCGACGAGCGCACCGATCGCGAGGATCACCGGTCGCCGCACGTCGATGGTGGCCCTGTCGTCGGCGGCGGCAGCAGCGTTTGCCGCGCCTCGAAAGATGAAGCGCGTCGCGAGCGCGCTCGCCGCGGCGCACAGGATCGCGACGCCGATCGCATGACGCACGATCGTTTCCAGCGACGGTTCGTCGACGTGCGCGCGTGCGTACGCGAGTGCACCGAGCCCCAGCAGCGCGCCGGGAATGCCGCCGAGCAACAACAGCCCCGTAATGCGCCAATCGACGGTGCCGCGCCGCGCGTGCAGCCCGAACGCGAGTAGCTTCGTCGGCACGCTGTAGAGCAGATCGGTTCCGACCGCGATCATCGGTTTGATGCCGAGCAACAGGATGAGAATCGGTGCGAGCACGGAGCTGCCGCCGACGCCCGTCAAGCCGACGAGCGTACCCACAACGAGGCCCGCAACGGAAAAGCGGTAGTCGATCACGCCTTCTCGCTACCCGGTACGTGCAGACCGCACTCCGTCTTCGCGAAGCCGCTCCAGCGGCCCGACCGCGCATCCGCATCCGGCTCGACGCGCCGCGTGCAGGGTGCACAGCCGATGCTCGGATAGCCTTGATCCAGCAAGGGGTTGTACGGCACGTCGAAGCGGTGAATGTACGTCCAGACGTCGCGTTCGGTCCAGTCGACGAGCGGTGCGATCTTCGCAAGCCCGCTCTCATTGGGGTCCCACTCGACATAACTCGCCTGCGCGCGCGTTTGGCTCTGGTCGCGACGGATACCCGTGATCCAAGCGCCATACTGCGCGAGGAACGACCGCTGCGGCTCGACTTTGCGGACCGCGCAACAGGCGTCCGGATCGCGCTCCCACAACGCCTCGCCGTGCTCGCGCGCTTGCGCGTCCAGCGTTAGCTGCGAGCGAACCGGCAGCGGCTCGATGCCGTACCGCTCCCGGACGCGGTCGACGAGCGCATAGGTTTCCTCGAAGAGCACGCCCGTGTCGAGGTAGTACACCGGCACGTCGCGTTTCCGCCGCGCGAGCAGATCGACGAGCACCATTCCGGAGGCACCACCGAACGAACATGCGAGCACGATGCGGTCGCGGTAGGTCGTCGTGGCCCAGTCGAGGATTCGCTCAGCCCGCGTCTCGGGTGTCGCCGTGATTGCCATGTCCTGTAATTGCCTCCGGTGAGATGGGAGAGCATGAAAAGAGCCCCCGCCGACCGGCGAGAGCTCCCGAGTATCTGCGATACCGCTCGAGCGTCTAAGCCGATCCGATCGATCCGCTACAACAACACATCCGGCGACAACGCATGATTCTTTCCATTGCGCCGTTTATAGCATGGTGTCGGCGGTGCGGTCAACCGCTACGCGCGTGCAACCAATGCTCGGCAGCGGCGGTTTCGCTCGCACAGCAATGGTTATCCGATGAACCTCCTGGACGAACTCGAAGCGCGCTCGGTCGCGATCTTGCGTGAAGCGTACTTTCGCATCGCACCGCTCGGGATGTTGTGGTCGATGGGGAAAGACAGCACCGCGCTGTTATGGCTCGCGCGCAAAGCATTTTTCGGTGTCGTGCCGTTCCCGGTCGTCTTGCTGGACACCGGCATGGAATTTCCCGAGGTGTACCAGTTCCGCGACGAGATCGCGGCGGCGTGGAACCTCGAACTGCGCAATGAGCCGTGTCCGCCGGAGTCGTCGATCGATCCGACCCTGCCGCCCGCGACGCGTGCCGCGGCGCGCAAGACGGCGGGCCTGCGCGCGCTGCTCGAGCGGGAGAAGTTCAAAGGCATCATCGTCGGTATCCGCCGCGACGAGCAGGCGACGCGTGCCAAAGAACGCGTCTTCTCGCCCCGGATGGCCGACGGCGCATGGGATGTGAAGCACCAACCGCCGGAGCTGTGGGACGTCTACCATACCGACGTCCCCGACGGCGCGCACGTCCGCGTCCATCCGTTGTTGCATTGGACCGAAGCCGACATCTGGCGCTACACCCGGCGCGAGAACATTCCGATCGTCCCGCTCTATCTCGCCCGTGACGGAAAACGGTACCGGTCGCTCGGCGAGAAGAACATCACCGTGCCGATCGACTCCGAGGCGTCGACGATCGACGAGATCATCGTCGAACTCGAAACGACCAAGCAGCCCGAACGCGCGGGCCGCGTAATGGACAACGAAACCGAAGATGCCTTCGAGCGCCTGCGCACAGGCGGCTACATGTGATGACGCAATTGCGATCCGTGCCTGCCGAACCCGCGCGCGGCACGCCGCACGGTCAAGTGCGGATCGTCGCGGTCGGCCACGTCGATCACGGTAAATCGACGCTCATCGGCCGGCTGTTGCACGACACCGGCAACTTGCCCGACGGCAAAGTCGACGAATTACGCGTCGTCAGCGACCGTCGCGGCGCGGCGTTCGAATGGTCGTTCGTCCTCGACGCGTTGCAGAGCGAACGCGATCAAGCCGTCACGATCGACACGACGCGGATCTGGATGCGCACGCCGCAGCGCGAGATCGTGCTGATCGACGCGCCGGGCCACAAAGAGTTCCTGCGCAACATGGTCACGGGCGCGAGCGACGCCGACGCCGCGATGCTGCTCGTCGACGCGCACGACGGCGTCAGCGAACAGACCCGCCGCCACGCCCTGTTATTGGAGCTGATCGGCGTCCCGCGGGTCGTCGTCGTCGTCAATAAGATGGATCGCGTCGGGTACGACGAGCGCCGCTACGAGGCGATTTGCGCGGAACTCGCGACGTTGCTAGACCGCGTCGGCGTCATCGCTACCGCCTACGTGCCCGCATGCGCGCGCGAGGGCGAAAACCTCGCCGCCCGAGCGCCGGATCGCATGCCGTGGTACGCGGGCCCAACCGTGCTCGAAGCGATGCTCGCCTTGCCGAACGCCGGCCGCGCAGCCGTCGACGCCGTACGGATCGCCGTGCAAGGCGTCGTGCGACGCGACCTGCGGCGTATCGTCGTCGGCCGCATCGAATCGGGTGTGCTCGCGGTCGGCGACGATGTGATCATCGCGCCGTCGCGCCGCACCGCGCGCATCGCGTCGTTCGAAACGTGGCCCGAGAGCGGCGAGCCGAAAACCGAAGCGCATGCGGGCGAGTCCGTCGGATTCACGTTGGACGGACCGCTCTTCGTCGACCGTGGCGACGTGATCGCGGACAGCGCCCATCCCCCGGCGCTCGCGACGGCATTTCGCGCGCGGCTCCTGTGGCTCGGCGAACGTCCGCTGCAGGCTGGATCGTCGTACCGCATCCGCTTCGGGACACGCACCGCGACCGCGAGCGTCACGACCTTCGAGCGCGTCATCGGCATCGAAGCGCTCGAGGCGGCCGCCGCCGATCGCGCGCAGATGAACGACGTCGCCGAAGTCGTCTTTACGAGCCGCGAGCTGTTGCCGCTCGATACCGTCGCGCAACATCCGGGCCTCGGCCGCTTCATCGTGCTCGATGGGATCGACATCGTCGCGGGCGGGACCGTGCTCGAAGCACTCTCGCCGCGGTCGGCCGACATCGTCCCGGCGCAGCATCACGTCGATCTCGCAGCGCGCGTGCGCCGCAACGGCCATCGCGGCGCCGTCATCTGGCTCACGGGTCTGCCCGGCGCCGGCAAATCGACGCTCGCGATGGCGACCGAGCGTCGCCTCTTCGATCGGGGTCTGAACGTCTACGTCCTCGACGGCGATAATTTGCGTGCCGGATTGAACGCCGGCCTCGGCTTCTCGCCGGCCGATCGCAGCGAGAACATCCGCCGCGCGGGCGAAGTCGCGGCACTGTTCGCCGACGCGGGCACGATCGTGCTCGCCGCGTTTATCAGCCCATTCGCAGCCGATCGTGCGCTCGCGCGCGCCGCCGCGGGCGATGCCTTTTCCGAAGTGTACGTCGCGGCCGATCGCGCTGTCTGCGAAGCGCGCGACCCGAAGGGGCATTACGAGCGCGCTCGCGCCGGGAAGCTGGCCGGGTTCACCGGCATCGACGGCTCATATGAGGTGCCGGCCGCGCCCGATCTCACGCTCGACACGGCGGCACTGCCGCTCGATGAAGCCGTCGCTCGGCTCGCCGCGTTCGTCGATCGCGTCGCCGTCGACCCGGTTCGCGACGCACGCGAACCCGCCTCACCGTAGAACGTCTGCAGCCCTCCCCGAAAGGATGGATCGCATGAGCGCGATCGACGAGTACCTGACCAACAATCAGAGCTATAAAGCCAATAACGGTAACGGCGCGTTGCCGATGCCGCCGGCGCGCCACGTCGCCGTCGTCGCATGCATGGACGCGCGACTCGATGTGTACCGCATGCTCGGCTTGCACGAAGGCGAAGCGCACGTCATTCGCAACCCGGGCGGCGTCGTGACCGAAGATGCCCTGCGCTCCCTCGTGATCTCGCAGCGCCTGCTCGGGACGACCGAGATCGCGCTGATCCATCACAGCGATTGCGGCATGCTTACATTCCGCGATGAACAGTTGCGCGAGCAACTCGCGGCGGAAGTCGGTGCGAAGCCGCTCTACGCGTTTCAAGCGTTTAGCGATCTCGCCGCCGACGTGCGCGAAGGGATGAAGCGCATCGAAGAGCATCCGTTCCTCGCGCATCACGAGGTCCGCGGCTTCATCTTCGACGTTGCGACCGGTCGGCTCGACGAGGTACGTTCGCGCTAGCGCCACCGAAGCGCCTCGGCGCCTGAACGATGGGTCACGCCGCCGCTCAATCGCCACGTGCCGTGGCTTCACATCATCGAATGGAAACACCGCTTGAGGCTGCGGTCTCATAATCGACCCCTTTCAGGAAGGACGGGCCCTTTATCTTTCGAGGTGGCGAAGCGAAATTAAATCGAGCTACTCGAGGGCGATGCTGACGACACGGCCGACACCGGCAATTGCTGCGTCCCTTGCCGCTGCCGATACCTTGGACTCTGTTAGATAAGCCGTGACGATGACAGGTGGGCGATTCGGCGGCCATAAGATCGCAACATCGTTTCGAGTGCTGCTATCGCCAAGGGCATTGTTAGCACCACCCATGCCGGTTTTGTCGCCCGCACGCCACGACTTGGGTAAGCCGGCGCGAATTAGGTCGTCGCCGGTGCGGCAGGCCGCGAGCCATTCGCTCAGCCTGCTGCGTGACGCCGCTGAAAGAGCATCACCGAGCAATATCTTGCGCATATCGCTCGCCGTTGCAACGGGCGTCGTTGTATCGCGGACGTCACCTGGAATCGCAGTATTGAGCTCCGGTTCGGTGCGGTTCAGGGTCGTAGCCGAATCCCCGAGCGTCCGGGCATAGCGGGTCACTCCGGGTGGGCCGCCGATGGTGCCTAACAGCAAGTTCGCGGCCGTGTTGTCGCTATAAATGATCGCCGCCTCGCATAGCGCGCTAATGGTCATGAAACCCTCGGCAACGTGTTTGCTCGTGACGGGCGCGTACGAGAGTAGGTCGCTCTTGCCGAATGTGACGTGCCGGTCGAGCTGCTCGTTTCCCACGTCGACGCGCGTCAAGACTGCGGCAACCGCAAATACCTTGAACGTGCTGCACATTGGAAAACGCTCATCGGCGCGATGGGACAGATGTCGCCCGCTGCGGGTATCGAGAGCGAACACGCCGAGCCGGCCACCGGTACTCTTTTCAATTGCTCTGATCTGCTCTGTCGCGTCTTGCCCGGCGGTAGCCGCAGCCGGCATCGAGGAAACCGTCGCTGTTGCGATCGCGCTCGCAAGAAAATCATTCCGCAGCATTGGTTCCTCAAGAACAGCGTTAGCAGCAAGTTTTCAACGCTTTAGGGGACGCCACGTTCCACGATCAGGGGCAGCGGCCCCGCTGGAGACAAGTCCCGTAACTGACCGGTTCTGGGACGCGAGAACCCGTGTCTCGACTGGAGCCTTTACGACTCCAGTCGAGGAACGTCGGCAATCCGCGGGTCGCGGTGCCGTCCAATACGCAGGCTTGTCGTAAATCGCGCATCGTCTTTCGTCCTAGTTGACCGAGATGCGCTTCGGTTGCGCCTCCGGCTGACGCTGCAATGAAAGCATCAACATGCCCTCGGCGACGTGTGCGGTGATATGGTCGTTGTCGACGTCTTCGGGCACCGCGAACGAGCGAGAGAATGTGCGACGCTCGCTCTTGCCGATGACGGACAGAACGCCATCTTTGAACGTCACGTCGGTTTGATCCGTAAATACCCGGGAACCAGCACTTCGACTTCGTATCCGGTCTCGTTCTCGAGACGTCGTAGCCATAGGCCCAGTTCGAGTGCAGCGTATGAAAGGGATCGAATCCAAGGAGATCTCGGAACGGTGTCCAGGGAGCCGCGCGGCCTTCAAGTTGCGGGGGGCCGCCGTTGGTTCGCGCCAGAGAATTCGTCATGTGTCCCCTTTCGAGCCATGAAACATCTCTTGCAATTCAACATTTTACCCGTCTTGCACTCTTGTCAAGAGACTGCCGACGCCAAGGCGAGCGCTTTAACAGGTTGCGGAAAAAGCAATGCCGCTGGTGTCGATCTGGCGGGCTTTTTTCGCTATAATTGGAGCAGGTTTCCTCGATATCTTGAGGTAGCGGCTGATGCGGTCCGAAGATGTACAAAATACG
>JAABUU010003420.1_pt1 | contig 20248 bp, 31 predicted proteins | sample 5559301 | NCBI WGS metagenome assembly JAABUU01 (sample SAMN10711884, study PRJNA513360) | rock metagenome | isolation source: Antarctica rocks | place: Antarctica: Victoria Land, Richard Nunatak white | reverse complement strand
GTATATATGCGAGATCATGAGCTACCGTTGACTTCTTTGCCCTTCGCAGCCTTAGTAACAGGTGCTGCAGCCTCTCACTACCGGTACGTACCCAAGGTCTGGCCCCAGGGTACTCAGGTTACTTGAGTAACACCACATGCTGAATCAGCTCTGCAGTGGCTAGAGAATGCCCTTTTAAGCATCTGCTACTGAAATATATAAGCACCCTCTCTTCTTTTCCATAGTTGTATTCACTGCTGACTTGTGAGCAGCATTTAGTTGTGCAGGCTTTGCGCTTGTGCTACTGTTGCTGATGGTGGATGTTGACATCACTGGCAGGCTGCTGATAGGCATGGGCAAGAAGCTGAAGCCAGTAGAGCTTTGCTCTTACACTCTGGCACGCAAGCGTGGCGACGAGCTGATGTGGTCTAGGGTGCACAATAACAGCAAAGCCAGGTGGGGTGCTGTTGTCTTCCTGGTTTATTTTTATCGACGTGATGGCTAGTAAGTAATGCGATTACCTGTAGGTCTGCCTCACAAAGCAAGCTGGCAAGCACACATCTTGCTCGCACGTTCAATGATGTCAGCTGGCCCTTGTCTTTGCAAGCAGTCATATTAATGCATTCGTGTCAGCACAGTTTCATCAGAGCTCAATTGTGTCAATGCCTGTGCCCTAGTTCAGTCAAAGTGCAGCAGTCACATCATGCACGCTCTCACTGCAGGGTGTCCTTCTATGCCAAGCTGCGCTTTGTCAGCTGGCATGACACAGAAAGCCTGTTCATAGCTGAGGTCCAGCAGTTCTTGCGGGGCATCAATGCAGTTGCAGAAGTGCTCAGGTTGGCAGTGTGCAAGCTATACCCTGCTAGATATGGCAGAGCTGAAGATGTCGTGACAGCCAGCCTGAGCAGCCGTATGCAGCAAGTGTTGGCTGTTGGCACCTCAGAGTTGGACACAAAGCTGGTCACAGCCACGGAGGGAACCAAGCTGTTTGGGCTGGTCTACAAGAACACGTTTGGCATGGCATGATCTCAAGATGCAGGTTCAGTGTGTTCACGCTGCAATTCATCACATAAGGTACAACACCAGTACTGGTGTTAGCATGTAGTCACCATAGTAGCCCTGTTTAGGTCAACTCTACTTAGGTCAGCGGTCGTATACTGCAGTAGCTCTGCAGGGCATTTTGTTTCATAGCTACACTTTGACAGTGTTCTGCTTCCTGATAAGATAGCTTCAGAGCACATCAGTTATTGCAGCACTTTCAGCCGCCGTTGGATAGTATCAGACAATGCAAGCTAGACCTTGCTGATCGCACTCCAGCCACCTTCAGCAAGCATCAGATCCTCTAGACAAGACTGAAAGTGTTCAGCCATGTATCAGACACGTAAGCTGAAAGTTGCTGATCATACTCTAGTCAGTTTCAGCTAGTATAAGACAAGGCTGAAAGCGTTCAGCCATGTATCAGACACGTAAGCTGAAAGTTGCTGATCATACTCTAGTCAGATTCAGCTAGTATAAGACAAGGCTGAAAGCGTTCAGCCATGTATCAGACAACATAAGACACGTAAGCTGAAAGTGGCTGATCATACTCTAATCAGTTTCAGCTAGCATAAGACAAGGCTGAAAGCGTTCAGACAGGCGTTCAGCCGCGCTTCGTTCCCATAGTGCTGAGGATGAGTTTGACTGGCAAGTCAAGGCATTCTAGACCTGCTGAACAAGCTGAGACCCTGCAAGAAACTGAAATGCCGTCCAGGCAAAATACACAGTAGTGTATCTCATTTGGATATGATCAAGCTTGCGTCTGCAAGGCCACAGTGGCATGGTGCTTCTGTGAATGTACATGTTTACAAGTACTCTGAGTGTCAAAAGTGTGTGACAGGGCTGCAGGGCCATGGACAGATGAGCACTCTCCTTTGGAAATGTAGTAACAGCTTTTTGGAGACTATGATTAAATCAATGCAATCTGTTAGCATTGTCTACATTTAACAGTCACTCACTGACAGCTTTGCATGAGCACATCCACAGATGTACTGGATCCTATGCACACTAGCCTATGCTGCCTGTTGACAAGCGCATGCTTCTCTGAGGAGCTATTTTGCGACTAGTGCTAAGAGAGGACAAGCTGCCAGACCTGCTGCTGGCCAGACTGCTGGTTGAGCGTGCAGTGACAAGACTGTTGCTAGGCACATGTACTCCAGCTGCCTGCAGCTGCTCTGTCACCCCAGAAAGCGGGTTTTCTGCTGCAAACGTTGCCAGATCCTGCATAGCAACAATGCACAACATTTTTCACAGCCACAAATCATCAAGCTTCATAGCTTGTTTGGGATTATCACAAGGCATGCAGCTTGTATGACGCAGTGCCGAAGCAGCTGTGATCCTATTGCCATGGCATGCCTTGTGCAAGTCAGTGATGCTGAGCACAGTACTGGGAAGCAATGCGGGGTCAAGTCTGCCTGAATGGTGTTACCTGCAGCATTTGAGTATTACAGTCTTGCAGGGCACCCAGTTGGATGTCCTTTTCAGCAGGTAAGGCCTCTGCTCCTGTCGACACGGATGCCTTTGCCCTGTCGCACACAAGCGCAATCCTTTAAGCTACTTAAGCCATGATGCGCATGTGTGGCAGCCTGCACTGCTTGACAGCTGGATAGATATGCATGCTGCAACTGACACATGAATTACTGCAGCATATCAGCCATCTGGGGTGGACAAACGGCATAGCAGCAGCAGGAATATGGCAACTGCTGGGACTTGCAGGTCACAGATCTGCAAACATCTGCATGACATCACAGCACTGCAATCAAGGCATGACGTGGAGATACATAACTGCAGCTTGTACCTGAGGTCACGCTGCAGCTTCTCTAGCCGCCTGTTGGCTCTGGCTTGCTTCTGCCGCTGCTCTTCAGCTTGGCTCTCCAGACCATCCTGCATGCCAGCGACCTCTGTGACAAGCGGGCTGTATAAGTTGTGTGCGGCAGATTGTACAAAGCACGTAGCGCCATTGAAAGCAAGACATAGATAACATTGCTGATGATGGTCTGAATGCTTTGGAACACCAATCACTGCAACGCTGCCACATGGGTCTTTAACAGGACACGAGCTGACGGGTTGAAGCACTACTCACAAGCCAGCATACAAAGCAGGACCAACAATTGGCCAAAGACAGCCTGGACGAGACACACCTGTCAATGCAGGACTGCCGGAGCTACAGAAGCAAGAAATTGAAGAATGACATGAGAGCATGCATGAATGCATCCATGCAAACCAGGCCAGCTGAGTTCATCTGCCTGTGACTGTACTCTTCTCATGACCATGCTGAACCTTGTGTGTGATAGGCCTCAGACTTAGTTGTGCAACTGCCAGCGTGTATGCCAGGCTACCTTTTGTCTGGCAAGGCCCTGTAGGGCTGATTGCAGCTGCACCTCTTCCTGGTTCAGCCCCTCTAGCCTTGCTTCCGCCTGCACATAACCACAGATTCATCAGCTAGCATTGCTGATGTGCTCGTTACTCACCTTCAGCATCTAGAATTGGTATTGGCCTTCAGCAACACCAGCTTTTGACAAAAATGCCTTGTACGCCGCTCAAAGACTCAAATAAGACTGTCTGTCCAGCACATGTCAATGCTGCCACTGCGCATGGGAACCAGCTTGCACAATGTGTGCAGGCACACATCACAGCACATGGTGACAAAGGCTACCTGAGCCACATCTTGCACCATGTTACGCTCTTCAGTGCGCTTGAGCTTGAGAACATCATAGGCCAGGTCCAGCTGCTCCCGCAGAACTGCCCTCTCAGCGTGTGCCTCGCTGCTGTCCACCCGCCTGCACAGCTGGAATTTGCTCACTACACTGCACTGCATACACAGAGAGACATGCCAGACAGAGCTTCAGCATGTTCATTCATGCATTCACTCATTCAATGTTGGTTCGTTTGAAAGTCATTCATCCATCATGTTGTCTCCGCTTAGCATCAGGTACAGTCAGTCTGTGAGTAGCTTCCTGTACAGGGTCCTGATTGGCAGTCAGCGTACTAGCAATAGTGTTGAATTGCCTGCAACGTGTGCCTCACTGCTGTCCACTCATTGGCACATGAAGCCAGACAAGCTGCAGAATGCATCTGATACTGCAACATTCAAGCAGATACTGCACACATACTGAAACACGCCATGCACACATATCAAAACATGTAATCATTGTCACGTTGTCCAGTGCATTAACATGGGTAAAAACATGATGATTATCAAACTTTTGGCTGCTGTTAGTAATCAGTGCTCCTCTTAGCCATTCTGCTGTTAACGCCAGCACAATTGCAATGGCCTCATCTGTGCCTGCCACTTGTTGGTTTTTGCCCCTAAGCAAGCTGCTGCCTTGGTGCTGTGTAGAGGAAGAGGGTTCACCTGAAGCTCTTGCCCATGTCGGTGTTGACCAGGTTGAGTTTGGCGAGGGTGGCTTCAAGGCCGCGCACCTCCCTCTCGGCAGTCTGGATGCGACCATCTAGTATGTCCCCTTCCCGCTGCAGCTCCTCCCTCTCCTGAGCTGCCTTGATGACATAGTATGCCTGCAATACAGCATCTTACTGTTGGTCTGACATAGCACGCCTGCAATACAGCGTCTCACAGCTGGCCTGAGATATCTGCATGCAATGCAGGATCAGCTTGTCCTCACAGCTGGCTGGGTGTGACTTAGCTCATGTCATCTCATGTGCTGCCAGGTAGCACACGCCAGAAACCAGTAGAAGTACAACATGAGACCAGCGTCATATGCTTGACAAGGACTTTCCCAGATATCCTTGACATGTACGTAAGAGTGCTGTTTGCTGTCAGTACTGGCTACAAGACCAAACAGCACACCATGCTTGGTACCAAGTGCTTCTCACTTGAGCAGGCACAGGCTTGACACTGACCTGAGTGTGCACTTCTCCATCAGGAGTGGCGTTACGGCTGACCAGCACGTCGTGCTTGGCATGCAGCTTGTCCACCCGCTGCTGCCTTTCTGTCAGCTCCAGCGTCACCCGGTGAATGTCCTCTCGCACCATCTTCAGCTCAGCTTGTAGAGTCTCCTTGTGCATCTGTGACACAACCAGAGCTCAACACAGCACAAACAGCTCAAGTCAGCACTACCTTGAATCCAACTGTGGTTTCTTGCGTAAACATTTGATGGTATCATAGCTTATGAGTTCATGCTGTTTCTTTCAGATTACTTGCTGTGCAAGTGTTCTTGCAGTGTTGGTTGAGCAAGATTTAGTCAATTTTTTGAACTTGCACAGGGACTGTGCTGTCATGTGTACATTGGGGACTGAATGCTTTGCTCAACTGTCCAAGGTGTGGAATGTCACACATCAGCTGGGTGTCATTTTTGATGCAAAAGCTGTCAATAAACCTGATCGCAGGCATGCCTCTATATGCCTGCTGTGGTTGCTGCACAGCAGCTATCTCACACACGTTGGCCAAGGCAGCTTTGCATACGTTGTCTAGCTAGCCATGAGCACTTGTCTGGACAGTGACACTGCACCCTGGAACTCTGCAGGACCTGCACCTAGGGTCAATATGCAAATCCCGCGACACATTGCATTAACTATGTGTCGTTCTTGATCTATTATGATGACACGGTGTTGGCCCTGAAAAGCAGCAGCCAATGTACGAAAGAGAAGAAGAGGGCCGGCACCTGGATCTCTTGCTTGCGCTCCTCCATACTGAAGCGCAACTGAGCCTTGCGGTTCTCAAGGCCGGCAATCTCCTGGGCGGCCGCCACCAGGCTGCCCTTCAGCCGCCGCCCTTCCAGAGCCAGCACATCACGCTCCACCATGCGTTCCTCCTTTGCCTGTAAACCAGCACTTCATGCAACTCAAAGGCTGCTCTGCCGACTGGTTACGTGTGTTTCCCTTGCAGCCTGCCCTGTATTTACTGCCCTGGCACAAGCTGCACAACAAGCACTTACCTGCACAAGACACTACATGATTTTGTGCAATGGGCACACACTAGCTTACCGGCTCGTCCCTACCTCTTTGCAGTCACTCAAGCAAATGATCTCATGACTGCCAAATGCTCCTCTGCTCCTGCGATGTGCCTTCCAGCATGCAGATGGAAGTTTGCATGCTGCATGTTGCATCACTTCATGCAGGCAAACCGTGACTGGAAACAAGCTTCTGACGGCAGAAGGACGACATGGCAACTGAACATGCAGACATACAAGGAGATAGCCGAGCGGAAAGACGCATGCACAGACATCCAGGCATGGGTCAAGCAGACAGGGAAGCTGACCGAGACAGTCTGCTTGAGGGCTCTGGATGTGAGCTCAGACTCAAGCTGGATTGAGTGAATGAGCTCCTCCAGTGACTCTCTCTCTTTGCGCTGCTCAGCAGCATGCATCCGCCCATGGCCTGCACACACGAACACATGCACAATCAGCATGGCAGACTCAAGGCATGCAGGATGGTATAGCTGACGTTGCGAGAGTCAGAAAATATGGTACACAACCATGAGCTTATATTGGGATCAAGCAGCGACAGCTGTGGCAGGGGCTTGTAGACATGGCATGGGGGCGCAAAAGGCCTGTGAGATTGGTGTGTCTCAGCATCGTGCCTGTGTAGCAGCTTGTGCAATACAGAGCAGTATGCCTTTCACAAATCACAATTCAGCTGAGTGCCCAGTCATGAATCATGCAGACCAACTGGCAGTGATGCCAATGAAGGAAGGCACAAAGGGTCAGTTTCAGCTTCCGCATGAGCAAACAAAATGCACAGTTGTGCTAAGAAGCAACATTACTCTGGTGTAAACTTGCAAGCCAAGGTGGTGCATGCTGAAAAGCTACGTTGTTACACCCAAGACTCACTCAGATCCTCCTCAGCCTTCTTGACTTGAGACGTAAGCATAGCATGCTCAGCGTTGACCCCATCCAAGACTTGGGTCAACTTGGCAATCTTGGCGTTCAGGTGTTTGGTCTCCTCGTCAGTACGTGTGCCAGCAGCTCTTGAAACCTGAACCTCCATTATCTGGAGCTTGAAGTTGACGTTGTACAGCATCTCTTGCTGAGTCACCACCTGCAGCCACACAGGAAGCTAAATGACGCATGTGAGGGTGGATGCATGCATGGATGAGCATAGTTTGAGCAGGTCTGCCTCTGGAAAACAGCAGCAGCTCTGCATGACACTACCAAACAACCATTGCTTTGGGCAGGATGAAGGTTACTTTTGCTGTCAAACAGCTTGACTCTAGTTGCGTCCACATTGACTGCATGACCTTTTTTGACCAACACAGGTCTACGACTGCCTCATTGTCTGTCCCCCACCTTCATGCAGATGCTTTGATGAATGCATGGCAGGCGTGGCGTACCTTCTCGTCCAGCTTGCGCAGCTGATGAGACAGGTTCCTGTTCTGTGCGTGACCTCCATTGATGTCACTTGCCAGCTCTTGCTCCTGCCCTTTCAGCCCAAAGAGCTGCTGGCCCTTCTTGAACTGCTCAGCCTTCAGGACCTTCAACTGTTTTGACACAGCAGCCAACCTGCCAGCCTCAATCTGCACCACACATTGGTGGGTGTCAGCTGACGAGGCAGAAGTACAGCAGTTAAGCTGCCTGCATCAAGCCTGGGCGCCAATCTGTTGAACCAGTCATGTCCATTCTTTCTGCTTGTGGTCTGAAATCATGTTGGCTCAGCGTTCAGGCCCTTGCTGAATGTCTGAACATGGCAGCTTAGAGCCTCTGCCTGGATCCACATGTACATTGACATGGCTGGAATGATAAAACCATGCTATGATGCTATGTGCAATGTTGAGCTGCCAATTGTTTGGACTAAGCAATTCGTTTGCAGCAAGCTGGTGATGTATTGACAGCAATCCTGTACACTTAGTGCTGCATACAGTCTGGTGTGGCTCGAGATGCATGTGCAGCGGACACACGCGTAGCTAAATCAGGACTGAAAGTCATCTCTGGCTGCATCTGCCTTTGTGCCTATCAGTAGAGACGCCTTGCTGACAATCACTGTTTTATTTTCTGCCCTTTCTGCCTGATATGCATGCATTCAATCAAGCTGATTGCTCATGAGGCGCCTGCACAGCATCAGCAATCATAGTGCAAAACAGAGAGACCCACACATGCAGACTTTGGCAGCAGAATGTCACCTTGCGCAGGTTTTCCAGCTCTTTGGTTTTGGCTTCAAGGCTGCCCAGCTGGCCGTACTCCCCCTCCAGCTTGGCTTGCGCTGCTGTGCACTTCTTTTGCAGACCCTCCAGCACACGCCGCTTCGCCTCGATGGCCTGCCTGCATCACCATAGCACACTCAGAGACGTGACTGTATGAGAGCTGAAATACATGTGAGCAAGCTTGTCCTGAGCTGCCGTGCACTTCTTCTGCAGGCCCTCCAGCAGACACTGCTCTGCCTCTGGAGCCCTGCTTATCAAGCAACAAGCCTCGGATTGTCATGAAATGAAGGGCGGGGGCGGATGCAACCCAACAGAACTGTTTTGAAGCTCCCTTATGTTCGACTCAGAACCATATATCATAGCGTGCTGTGACCTTTGCAAGCAAGCAAGAGAGGATTTGCCGCACCATAAAGATTGCCTAGAAAAGGCATTGACCAGGAGCCTTGCAATGGATTCTCAGGCTGACTCCACATGCACAAGCAGGCAATGTTGCAGCCACTGAAGCATTTCTAAACCGTACCAGGTAACAGCACAGCACATGTAGCCAGTTGCATATGCTGTGTGGACATGATCCAACCCTGGCGTCCATCTCAAATATCAAATTCCTCCCAGGACTCAGATCTTGCCTGTCAAGTGGCAACACAGCACAGCATGCACAGCACAGCATACCTGGCGTGGCCACTAGTCACCATCTCAGCAGACAGCTCCCCATCGGTCTTGTTCAGAGTATTCCTCATGATCTCAATCTCATCTGCAGCCTCACTCAGCGCATGCTGCTCAGCTGCAAACGCATCTCTGAGCTTGTGCACCTGCCGCTCCATGTGGTCGATGCGCGCCTCCACCTCACTGTTGTTGGCCTGCTCGTTGTCCATGAACTTGGCCTGGGAATCCAGGGCACTGCGCAACTGCCTCAGCTCAGCTTTCTTGGTGGCAAACATCTCAGTGGCAAGCTGAATGGCTGCATCACGCCTGTGCATTGCTGCAACAGCTGTGTCCCACTGCTGCACCAACTCCTGACGCTCAGCGTGCAGCTGCCTGAAGTCCTGGGCAGTCTTGTTGAGCTCGATCTGAGCAGCCTGGGTCTCTGTGACTTCTGAGGCCAGCTCATGTCGCTTCTTCAGTGCCTCTGTGGACAGTTTTTCTAGTTGGACAGAAATGTCCCGCATCTTGACCTCATCCTGCCGCTGATATTGCTCCAGAGCCATGTTGTCTTCTTCTTTCTGCTTTGCTGCAAGGGCCCACTGAGCAAACTCCTCCTGGTTCCAGTTCATGACCAGCTTGAACTGATCCATTTTCTCCTTGCCCCTGTAGAGGTCTGTGTGCAGCTGGTCGAGCTTGTCTGCCAGCTCAAGCTGCACATCTCTGCTAGCAGCAACCTCCTTCTCCAAACGGCCCTATTTGACACACATTTCGCATTGGTGCTGCTGCAGACTTTTTTTGCTGTTCAAAAGCTGTATACTCAAGGTCAGGTCGGTGCAGGGTTTGATGGTACTCAAGTTGCATTTGCTGTTCAGGCAGTGTGCTGTTGGGCATGCTATTGGGCGTGCTATTGGGGGCGTGCTATTGGGGGCAATCCTTACCCCTTGACGGTTGCTGAGCTGCTTCAAATGGTCCTCCGTCTGTATTTCGTTTGTTTTAGCGTTGAATCTGCTCTGGGTATATTTGAGCTCTGCCTGAACGTTTGCCAGGTGCTCTGACATGACCTTGATGCGGTCTTCATTGTCCTCCAGAGAAACATCGGTGTATTCCAATTCCTGACGCACGCGCTTGATGTATGCGTCAAGGTCTCTGTTGGCCTTGTTTGCGAAAGACGGTAGGTGTGAAGCCCAGTCTTCCTGAGCCGTGCCATCATACCCTTCCATCTCCATTATCTGCTCAACTAAGCAGTAAAGCTCCCAGCTTACTCACGGTCCACTTGTGCGTATGCTGCCCCCAAGAGGACCAGCATATCGAATCGCGGGTTAGACTGAGAGACAACACAGCATGCGTTAGTCAACCCTACTGAGGCAAGCTATACGAATACTAAATCAAGCATTGGGTCTCAATGCCTCGTTTCCATGCATTCGCTCAGCCTAGCATGATTGCATGTTGTGCGGGCCTATGATTTCGGCATAAGCTGACCACGCTCTGCAATCCAGTGCACCCTTGGGGACGTGCATCTGGGCCCAATCAATCAAGAAATCAAGTTTTGGAGGTTTCACGATGCCCAAACGCATGACGTACGCACATACGAACAGCACTATGTGTCCCTCGCAAATGAGCTCCATCACCTGGCAGAAGTCCATCAGACTCGTGAAAATGACACACGGTGTGCACCTTATGACATCGATGTCAGCGAAGTTGACCCTTAGGTGTCGACCTCTTTATCAACAGCAAATTGCGTTTAATGTACTGAACAGACATCAACGTGTGGACGGCAAGCGCAGCATCACCAAGGGGCAAACTGCTTTGCTCTGAATGTTACACATTGATTCAATCAGTGACGTTCCTTTGCCATTTATCAAATAAAAACAATCCACACCCCAGTTGTTACAAGCAGGCCCTAGACGGGGCGCAGCGTGTTTGCTCTACATGCCATGGCAGTGCCTTGAGCTGCAGGGCGCTCGTGGACACGATGACAGTAGCCGTGCGGCGTAGCTCTGGGCGTAGCTTTGACGGACACTGTCTTACATTGTATTGATGAACCATCTGGAAACAAAAACTATCAGTCATTCGAACCTGTTGACTCATTATGTTATCCGTCGTCCGCGTCAGGATTGCAGAGCTTCTAAGAAGGAAGCCATCGCTTGCCGACCCAAATCACCCGGCAAAAGCATCCTTTTGTGCTCTCCTGATTCGTTGCTATTGCACAGAGATGCTGACCGCTAGCAACAGCATGAAGACAATGAACAGCTGTCACGTCAGGCGGAATACCATCTGCTCAGGCTTTAATGCTCCGCTTATTCGCCCCAGGCCTGCCCTGAAGCTGCTCACTGTTCTCAATCAGCAAGAAGGCCGCGTGCCGTCAAATTCACAGCGACCTCTTGTGTCTTGCCAGCGTAGTCGCTTGTCACAAACCAGAAAGACAATGCACACTCCAGAAGTGTGCTTCGAGCCGGAGGTTCAGAAGCCCGTCCCAGCCTGGCAAAGACTAGCCAGCTTCTTGCTCAAATCCACCGCAATGGTTGCTTTAGCGCTGGCCTTGGTGAGTTGTCAAGGCCAGAGCAATCAGAGATATTGCTGATCGAGCACAGAGCAGCTGTGCAAGAAGTAGTGCTGCTGCAGACTTTCGGCGGAGTATCATCAGCTGAAGCAGCACGCAGTGGCGGTCGTATGGGCGGTTCTTCTTTCAGTGCTGCAAGATCTGGAGGTGGTTCTTACAGCAGGTATTCAGAGACTGCTGTGCACAGTATATGTTTCGCTTGCAAGAGGCACACTGTACATACCAGCCCAGTGCCTTGGCATGTACTCCTTTGTGCCTTCCGAAACTGCTGCAATACATCATCTCTGCTTTTCAAATTTCTATTAGGTGTACAGTTGAGATGCTCCTGTTTTCTTGCAGTGGCAGCAGCAGCAGGAGTTATGGCGGTAGCATAGGTGGCGGATCCAGTAGCAGAAGTTACGGGGGTAGCACAGGTGGGCTTAGCAGCAGCAAGTCATATACATCCCCATCATCATCTTCATCAAAGTCCAGCTCTTCATCATCTTCAACTGGTTCAGCATCCTCTGGCTTCTCAGCCAAGCCCAGCCATCGCTCTTCTGCCTCCTCAGCAACACCTAGCCCTTCCACTGCATCAGCAGGATCAAGCTTTTTTTCAAAAGCTTTGTCCCCTTCTACTGGATCTTCTTCTGCTTCAGCTTCTCCAGCTAGATCCCACTCCTCTACTTCACCTGCTTCGTCCCTGTTGTCAAGCAGATCCAGCAGTTTTTCAAAACCTAGTTCTTCCACTGATTCAGCAGGATCTAGCTCATCAATCAGCCTGTCAGCAATGCTCAGGTCGTTAGCAGCACGCAATTCTTCTTCAAGGCGCAATTCTTCAGCAAATCCCAGTTCTGCAAGCCCTTCCTCTGCATCAAGCACAAGCGCTGCAGCAAGACCAACCCCCCCATCAAGTTCTGACCTCGCAGCCAGCTACAACACAGGTGTTCATGAACATCCCATTTGTGCATCGTCAAAGGAATGGCTTTGACCATGCTATTTCTGTTTGCAGGTTATGGATCATTTCTGGGTCCTGGTTTAGCTGGAGGGTATGGTTATGGCTACGGCGGCGGCTTTGGTGGACCAGTGGTTCAGCGTTCAGATGGAGGCAGTGGCTTTATCACAATTCTGGTGGTGGTGGCTGCGCTGTTCATTGCCAGTCAGGTGGCAAGCAATGTCTTTGGCAACGGCGATGATGGCGACTCTGGTGAGTCAGCAGCGCTAACTCACGCATGAGCAGAGTTTGTCTGTGAGCACACAGCCGGCTGTGCCCATTGAAGCTTGCTCTGCATTGTGCACAAAATTATCTACACATAGCAGGACTCTCTGTGCATCTGCAAACACATGGTCTGGACAAAGGTCTCTCTTGCCTTGTGAGAGCATTGAGGTGGCAGGTGTGAAGTGCAGGTTCAGGCAGATCAACAGTCTGCAAGCTGCAAGTGGGTCTGCTGGGGTCAGCACGTAGCCTGCAGCGGGACCTGGAGAGAATAGCTGGGCGGGCGGATACTAACACACCAGATGGTCTGCATTATGTCCTGCAAGGTAGGCACACATGTACAGTCTTGACATCCGATGCAAGAGAAATGCAGTGATTTACGCTGCATTGTAATTGCTGGACACAAGCATGTTTAGTAGTCCAAAGTGCTGCCTTGCACAGCTTCAAGTGCACAGGTGGTACCCTATAGCAATGCAGCTTTCATTGTGCCATGCCGGCCATTCAATTTGGCGCTGATGTGTTGATTGGGCTGTCAGGATGCGTCGTTGATAAGCGCTCATTGCTGCAGAGACTGTGCTGTCCCTGCTGCGCAACCCAGACTACTGCGTGTATGGCGATGGTGGGACAAAGAACCCAAGGGGTCTTGATGGGGCTGAAGATGCTTTCAATGAGGTCGTTCTGCAAGAAAGGGGCAAGTTTAAGGAAGAGACTCTGGTGAATGTTGGCGGCCGGTCAAAGCGCAGCTCCTTGAAGTAAGATTGTCCATCTGCATTACCATTGTTGTAGAACAATTGGCAGCTGCTGCTGCTGCTGCTGGTTTGGCCATGCGCCTGCATGGACTGTTTCAGTGTCTGTATTGATCACTTAGCCCTGTCTTTTGTTCTGCATGATACCTCTGCAAGATGCTGTATGTATCTCAGCTGTGCGGTCATTTTGCATGCCCTCTGCAAACCATAGTTGCACCTATGAGATCTGTCATGCTGCTACCTATACGAGTTGCTTGGCGCCTGCAGGTCTCGCGGTGATGGCATGTCAGAATTAATTGTTGTGACACTCATTGTAGCAGCCGAGGGAGGTGTCAAAGTACCCAAGGTGACCTCCAGAGAAGACTTGACTAAGGCACTCAACAAGCTGGGAGCTCTCAGAAGCGAACAGGTACATCAGGCATCTGCATACTCACATGGTTGTCTATGCAGAGGTTGCTGCAAAGCACAGCGTACTTGTGCATAAATGTCTGAGGAAGCTAGGGAGCATTACAACGTGTCTGCATGCGACAGAAATGGGTGTGCTTGGCTGCTGCAGATTCTGGCAGTAGAGGTGATGTGGACCCCTCAAGCAGAAGATGACTACTATACACGTGATGAGCTGTTCTTGGACTACCCAACCCTGAACACCTTGTAGTTTACATCCGATGATCATGCCCTATCCACAATTTTGCAGGACTGATGGCAGGTTGACTGTTGACAGCATTTTGGTTTCCCAGTGCCTTACAGTATGTATAATATGAAGTGATGATGATATGATAATAGAGGTTGCATCCAAAACATGTAGTGATAGCTAGTTCAATGTGGAATTAAATACAGAACGAATGTGTCATAAGGATTTCTATAAGGTTGAAAATGAAAGTGTACACAATAAAACTTGTAAGCAGACGCATGTGAGGTTTGATGCTGGCCTTCAAGACAGGAAGGAGAACACTGATGGACTGTCTGGCCTATCTTCATCTCTTGAATCATCTCACGCCATTTGTTGGAAGGTCACTGGCAATCTTATGTCTCGACTGGGAAGCAGGTGAATGATCTTGCCATCTCCAGCAGTGGTTCCTGCAGCAAGACAGTGTAAGAATCAGTCTCTGCTAGACTCAGATCACATAGGTATGTGTCATATGTACTGCACTATGTGACATCAGATCACATAGGTATGTGTCATATGTACTGCACTATGTGACATCTGAAAAGGTAATCAGGAGAACCTAGTGCATTTCAGTAAATGTTTGCAGCAGCATGCACAACATGATGCAGCTTCCAATGCACGTCTGCTGTACTATGATCAGCATAGTGATGCTGACACATGTTATTATACAAATACACAGTTGCAGCGTTGCATTTGCATGTTGCAATTGCAGTGATGCAGCGCCCATGCTGCAGAAAGAACAGCAGGCAGCACACGGATCAGCAAGTGTGGCCTAGCAGCAGGTCTACGTACCTTGCTGGCTTCATACGTTGAATTTGCTGTCTGCAGACGGAACTCATACAGCCTGTTGTTGGCAGAGCCTAGGACTGTGATCAGACGACGATCCCACTCCAACTCCATTGCTGCATCTATCTCTGCCTGAGTTACAGCGAGCTGAGCTCTGGAAGCATAGGACTTCATTCGCACCTGCAGAAAAATATTCTCTTTTCTGAAAGTTGCATGCATAATTGTTTTGGTACATATACAAGATGTCATTAAATTACCTGCAAGTCATAGTACTCATGGCCATCTGGACCAGTGCGATCTGACGCTGACACTACATTTGTCTCCCTTTTTACACCAAGCCTTGTGGACATCATATCCCGCAGGTACTGTTTACGAGCTTTCTCAGCAACCACATCTGGTGAGCCAATACTTCGTACTGACTTGTATTTGGAGGACGAGGGTGAGGACAGATTGACAAACAAGCACTCATTGACATCATATGGATTCCGGTAGAAAATTTCGTTGCCTGATGTCTGCATAACAGTTGTTGCATGACAATTATGTTATTGCTGATCACACATGGAGTCATTAAACATCGCTCCTGCACACTTACTGTCACTGGTGTCCATGACTGAGGATACTGAAATCTGTAGCCATCTAGCTTGTCCTGGTGAATTCTGTAGCCTGCAGTGATGCATATCAGGTGCAACAGCAGGAGTTGCGAGACTGTGTGACATGTGCAAAGTATAACGCCCTTGAAACACACCTGGAGGAGGGCCAGGTGACTGAGCACAGGCAGGAAATGAGAGAGTAGGCAACGTCACCAGAGCTGCTGCGGAAAGGATGGCCTGTCTGCGAGACAGATGATCACGGTGTGCCTGCTGATCATTTGCAAGATGCCGTGTCTCGTCTGATACTGCGCGGCACAGGAGAGGCTTTCGAGACGGCTTTGCACAGCGCACGATTCCGAACGGCGCAGAGCAATTGCAGACATGTGCGGAAGATGTAAAGCTTGACAGTGCAGCCATGATGAAACACGCAGCTCGTTTAATGCTGTCGAGGCTCAACTTGCGCTCAAAGGCTTCACGGGAGATGAAACGTTGTCTGCATGAGCATGCAGCTGAAGTTCTCTCAACCAGGAATTGCTTTAGCGCACGCACTTTGCAGCGGAAGGGCGGCACAAGTCAGGTTCCATGGAGGAATACTGCGCAGTCTGTGCTGAGCCGATTCAGTTCACCGCTTATGGTCCTTGTGGACATAAGGATGCTTGTTCAAAATGCATCGTCAGGCTGCGAGTTGTGCTCGAGGACAAGCGTTGCGTGATATGTCAGCAAGAGCACGACAGCGTGTTTGTTACCAAGAATCTTGGAGATTTCACCCCAACGCTTCCAGCTACTGCCTTTCCAGACTTACAGGTGATTGCTAGGCAAAGCATAGGTCAGCTTGCACGACAGCCCTCCATTGATCACTGTTCAGGTCCTTCATCTGCATGCAGGGTCGCGAGCGCCGGGGAGAATTGAAGCGTTTGCGCGATGCAAATGCATACTTTGAAGATGAAGAGCACTTTGAGTATCTCAGGCAAGCGCTGCTAGGCTTTGCTGCAGCTGCTGTTAGGCCAGATGCTGCTTCTCTAGCTCACTGAGGTGTGCTCTACAGGCAGCTGTGCAGCTTCACACATCCAGACCTGGCTGAAATCCCTGATGATGTCCCGGAACAGTATACAGGCTTGAAGGCATTGAAAGATGCGCTGAGAACACACTTACAGCGCTACTTCTGCGATGTATGCCTTGAGGGTAGAAAGGTGTGCACTTTGTCCATCAGCATTGCTATCGATGAAAAACAAAGATGCATGCATAGCATCACTTCCCTTTCTAAGGCAGCCCATGAATTGCAATGACCTTTGCACGGGGCTGTTATGTTGACATGACAAGCCTGTTCCCTTCACAAAAAAGAACCAGCTAACATCACACCTGCTTACACATTTGTAACAAGAGTGCTAGCTTCTGCTGATCCCTGTGCATCAATTTGCAGGTGTTTGTGTCAGAGCAGGTTCTATATAGCAAGCAGCAGCTGAACAGTCACAAGCAGCATGGGGACCGAGAGGGTCCCCTTGCTGAAAGTGGATTCACTGGCCATTGCCACTGCAAGTGAGCACATCACGCTGCAAGTATGCATGTGACTGACACCCGCCTCGGCAATCGTGCCTGCATCAGCATTAGCCTTGCTGCACTCCAAGGGTGGGCGGCAGCATCGAGTCCAGATGGCGGTTCCTGTTACTGCATGTCTGCAAGAACCCATTCATGCCCATTGCAGGCCAGAGCAACATTGCCAGTGACTTCTCCTAACCTGGCTGCATGATTACATGCTGTGAGCAAATTTCACGTGCTCATGCCGGCTGAGCAAATGTGAGGAAGAGACTTTCAGCATCGCTGTGACTGAGCACCACATCTGTTGTCTCCGTGCTGAGCCTTTCTGCATGCAGGTTCTGCCACAAGTGGTTCTATGGGGAGAATGAGCTATGGAAGCACATGGCTGAGAAGCATGAAAGCTGCTTTGTGTGCAAGAGAAGCAATCCTGATAGACATGTGTACTACAAGGACTACGCTGAGCTGGAAGGTCAGAACTCATAAAGGTCTTGCAGCATATTTGTCATAGTCACTCCATTGCCTTGTACTGTACAATCTGCCACCATGTGCATGAAGAAGTGTTAAGGACACCCCTGCTTCTGGCCCTGTGACTTTCTGACATTGGCAGGCTTGCATGCTTGAGCAAAAGCATGGCACGGTGATTGTGACAGCTCCTATGTTGCTTCCTTGGTGACCTGTACTTATCCGACTGTAAGACGTCGGTGCTGGTGCAGAACACTTCCGGCATGAGCACTACTTGTGTGAAGATACAATCTGCCGGCAGGAGCATTTCCAAGTTTGGTCGACCGAGGCTGAGCTGCACCAGCACAGGGTCAAAGTGCATGGTGATCACATGTCTCGCCATGAGAAGAGGCAGGCCATGAGGATTCCTCTGGACATCAATGTAAGCAGCAGCCTGCTGTCATTCCCTTGACCATGCACCATGCGCTGTACACCACCATTCTACTATGATAAGGGTCAGTCACCCTATGCTTACGCATGCTTCCTATGCACACTGCCATCACATCATTGAGTGTTGCCTGCTATTTGGTCCACAGTAGCATTGTGGACACCATGGTCTTCTGATACACACCATCACCACCAATATCATTGTCATAATCAACACTGCATTCATGACCTTGCTCCTGCATACAGTTCCGGCGTGGTGAAGATGTACAGAGCGGCGGGGCAGCAGGGCCCTCAGGCACAACCATCGGGGGTGCAGGGGGGGTGCGCTCCAGGTTCAGGCTGCGTGAGCCCAGCCATCGACAGGATCAAAGCCAGATTGCCAGTGCCATCCAGGCCAGCATGGACTCTGCCAATGCTGAGGCAGCTCACAGAGACAACAGGCAGCAGGCATTGGCACAGGTCCATCCTCATGCATGGCATGCCTGAAACAGCTCAGGAATACTCATTGTTTGCTGGTGTAAGTGCAAGGTTCAAGGCCACTACTGGTGGACCTGTGCAACTATGCTACTTGACACATCACGTCGGGTCTTGTCGCTTTCTGTGTGCAGCTTGTTGTCTTGGAAACATCACCAGAAGCTGTTGCCATGTAAAGCAGATGTTGATCTTGCTGACGGGTGTCATTTCTGTATGACCAGTCTGCTCAGGCAAGCCTGCTGTCTGCTGAGAAGCTTGTTTAGCAGCTAGTCTGCCAATAGAAGAATTCACATTGCCTATGAATGACAACATTTGTCCAAAGTTCTGTGTGTGTCATTCATAGGCGGCGAGCGAAAGGCAATCTTTCAATGCTGAAGACTTCCCATCGGTTTCTGGAGGGCCTGGGTCTTCTGGGGTCATGTCAGGGGGGCGGTGGGCAGCTGCTGGGGGTGCCATGGGTGGCCGCATCATTCCTGAAGACTTTCCTGCCTTGCCAGGTGTGCGTCCTTCTAGAGTCTTTCAGATCTTTGAATAAACTGACCTGAACGTTGTCTCGTACCTCATGTCATGTGGTATCCGCCTTGCCAGCAATGCAGGTCTATCTGCTGTGCAAACACGGCCAGAAAATGCTGTGATGTATACTGAGATAAGCTTGTTATATTGTAGAGTGACCACGTCGCTCAAAAGGTCATATTATTTTCTTATTTGATTGTCAGTGGAAATTCATGTGGCCGTTGAGTCATATTGCGTCAATCAGGCTGCACAGGTACAAGCAAGTTAAGTCGTATTCTGTCAATCCCTCACTCGGGCTGCACTGACATCAGCAAGTCAGGTCACATCTTGTCAGCTTTGCATTGTGACCACACAGGTACCAGCAAGTCTGCTAAGCGACGAGCAAAGGAGAAGAACAGGAGTCTTGCACAGCGTGTGGGCACACAGGGTGAGGTACGGGTCATCAACAGGGGTCAGCCACCACAACCCTCAAGCAGAGATGCCCCCCAACCCTCCTCCATCAACAGGTACACCTCCGAGTACTTCATGTAGCCTGCCTGAAGACAGTGTGTGTTCGTCAGACATTCGGTTGCAGGCCATTGCAGGCTCATCCTGTCACGCCTTGTCTTCCCAGACAAGGAGCAACTGCTCAAATCTGAATGCAGTCCATGCTAAAGCTGGGTGCATGACATGTTATGCTACAAAGCAATCACTGTGCCTGATCAATCTAGTCAGCAGCAGAACATACAACATGTGAACTTCTGCTCCTGACAGACTGGCTGGGCAGCCACACTCATTTGTTTGTAGACAAACATGTCATGCAGTTGTTCAGCAACATTGCCTGACGGGGAGATGCACAGATGCTGGCAATCACTGCCCTATACTGTGTCTGTGGCTGCAGGCCTGTCAGTGCTGCAGCTGATATGACAGCTGCTGCTGAGTCATCTGCAACAGAGGAGACCGCATCTGATGCCTCATACAGTGCAGATGAGCTGCCTGAAGAGCGTGCTACAACAACTTTGCATCAAAATAGGGGATCCATGCCATCAAGTAAGGAGTGGCATTGCACAATTCATAGTGTACTTGTCATGCTTGTTGACAGGCTTGACTGTTGCTCACGCCCTGTTTGCTGTCATGGTCATGTTGCTTCATACGCTTGATTGCGGTCCTCACCATCCCTACTGTTAATGATGTTTCAGGTTGCGCTTGCACAGCCTGCACCATTCACATGATTCTTCAAAACATGCATGACCACTGCATATTTGGCAGCACAAGCGTCTCCTGTCAAATCTCCAGAGCAAACATGTCTGCCCTTGTTCATTTATGAAGCAAGAGTCCTCAGCCAAATCCTGCTACATTCAAGCCAAGCTGGTTTTCGAATGTGTAGTTTCTCCCAGTGGACAGGAGGCTTTCCCACCCCTGCCACAAGCCGCTCCTGCTGCCCGCCAGCCATCCTCCTCAGGCCTGCAGGCCCGTCCCTTCATCAACCCCCTGGCTGCTAAAGCCCCTGCCAAGGGCAAAGTCAGCAAAGCCCCTGCAGCCAAAGTGGGCCCTCAGGTGCAGTG
>JAABUU010003419.1_pt1 | contig 20258 bp, 17 predicted proteins | sample 5559301 | NCBI WGS metagenome assembly JAABUU01 (sample SAMN10711884, study PRJNA513360) | rock metagenome | isolation source: Antarctica rocks | place: Antarctica: Victoria Land, Richard Nunatak white | reverse complement strand
GGAAACGCATGGCCACTGCAACCGAGCACATCCACGACGAGGTCCGCGAGCTGATCCGTCGTCGCGGCGTCGATCCGATCTCAGACCAGCGGTCGACCCGGGCGCTGATCGACGAGGTGATCAGCCACTACGAGGAACGCGTTCCCACCTCGTCGCTGCCACCCCTGATGGACCGGCCGAACGCCGCCCGCTTCATCTTCGACTCGCTCGCCGGGTTCGGGCCGCTGCAGCGCTTCCTCGACGACCGCGAGATCGAGGAGATCTGGGTCAACGGGCCGGGCCGGGTGTTCGTCGCCCGCAACGGAGTCTCCGAGCTGACCACCACGGTGCTGGCTCCCGGCGAGGTTCGGGACCTGGTCGAACGCATGCTCAAGCCATCCGGGCGTCGGCTCGACCTCTCCTCACCGTTCGTCGACGCCCTGTTACCGGACGGTTCTCGCCTGCACGCGGTGATTCCGGACATCACCCGCGAACACCTCAGCCTCAACATTCGTAAATTCGTGGTGGCGGCCAACGGCATCGAGGACCTGGTGGCCCGCGGATCAGTGACCGCGCACGCCGCCCGGTTCCTGGAAGCTGCCGTCGTCGCCGGGCTGAACATCATCGTCGCCGGCGGCACCCAAGCCGGCAAGACAACCCTGTTGAACACGCTCATCAACTCGATACCTCCCCGTGAGCGCATCGTGACCTGCGAAGAGGTCTTCGAGCTCCGCCCGAACCTGCCGGACATCGTGGCGATGCAGACGCGGCAGCCGAACCTCGAAGGCCAGGGCGAGATCCGGCTACGGCGGTTGATCAAGGAAGCGCTGAGGATGCGGCCGTCACGCATCATCGTCGGGGAGGTTCGGCAGGAGGAGTCACTCGATCTGCTGATTGCACTGAACTCGGGTCTGCCGGGTATGTGTTCGGTGCACGCGAACTCGGCGCGCGAGGCCGTGATCAAGCTCTGCACCCTGCCCCTGCTGGCCGGTGAGAATGTCACGGCAGCCTTCGTCGTGCCGACCGTGGCGACGTCCATCGATCTGGTCGTGCAGCTGGGCATGGATCCGGGCGGCCATCGCCGGGTACGGGAGATCGTCGCTCTACCCGGCCGGGTGGAGGGCGGGGTGGTGGAAGTCGCGGACATCTTCAACAGTCGCGACAACGCACTGGTCAGAGCCGAGGGCTACCCGCCCCATGCGGATCGGTTCGTCCGGCACGGCATCGACCTGCCGGCTCTGCTGGCCACGCCCCGCCAAGGGGCCGCGAACTGAACCCGGCCAATCCTTGGTCACTTACCTGTCGGCAGCACGAGCAGCTTCGCCGCCTTCATGGTCGGTCCGTAGAGGAAACCGTAGGCGCGTTCACCGGCCACCAGTTCGGGGTCGATCGGTCCCAGCACCGGGGCGCCGGCGCAGGCGTCGGCCATCGATTGCTGATCGTGCAGGACGGTGAAACCTATTGTCTTCCCAGGCTGCACCACATACGGCAGCAACGACGTAAAACCGAACAGGTCGACGACGTTCGAGTTGGGGTCGTGCACCTTGCCGGTGTCGGACTCGATGTACTCGATGCACTTCCCGTCGCTGGTCGACGGGGTGAACCTGGCGGGGTGAGTCGGGTCCGGCCCGAGGCTTTCCACAGCGAGCGCACCGAGCAGCAGCACCGCGGAGCCGGCCGGGGCCAGCGGAACGGAGAGGTGGTGAAATCCACTGCGCTTCTCCATGGAACCTAGATCGTCGGCGAAGACCTGCAAGCCGGCACCGCCCTGCTCCGAATGGTTCGACACGACCACCATCGTCAGTTTCTGGCCCGGCCACGCATCCTCGCCCTGGGAAATCAGTTCCTCTGCCGGGTTGGTTTTTCCGGCGGCGTACACCCTGAGCCGGTAGGCCAGGCCCGGAGCCTTCGTCAGGCTCCCGGTAGGATCCAGAATGTCCACCGGGAAGTAGTCGCCGGCCTTGCCGTACGGCACCGTTTGCAGCTTCTTGCCACCGTGAGCCGGCGAACCGACCCAGACGTCGACAGGTGACCCCTGGGGCGATCCCTTCGGCAGATAGAGATTGACCACCCGCACCGCGGTGTCGGTGACGACTGTGCGAGTGATGTCGTAGCCGGTGCCCGATGCGCCCGCGGCAAAGGACGCGTCGGGAACGGAACCGGCTCCGGCGCTCCGGATGGAGGCTCCGGCGGATGTCGCTGTGCCGGCTTCCATTGTTCGGCAGCAAGCGAGCAGAAGACCAGCGGCAACGAGGACGGAAAGAACGCGCAGTTCCGGAACTGTGGGAACCATGGATGTCTCCTGTCGAACCGCTGGACGTGGGTGTTGGGCGTGATGGGCGTGGGTGTTGGGCGTGATGGGCGTGGGTGTTGGGCGTGATGGGCGTGGGTGTTGGGCGTGATGGGCGTGGGTGCTGGGCGTGGGTGCGCTGGTAGAGCAGCCGAGGACCGCCTTTGATACCTCGAGCACCAGCCGGTGCGGATTGTGACGCGGCGGACACCTGCGCATCCCAACAGATGGAATCCTGGGGCGTTTCGCGCCGTTAAACTTCGCAGGCGATGGCGCGCAGGACTGGCGTCGGACCAGCCGCGCCGGCGTCGAGTCCGACAGCACCCGATCACCGTAGGAAGAAGAAATGACCAGCACCACCGCACACAGTTCCAGCCCTGCCACCGCCACCCGGCCCGCCGCCACCCTCAAGTCGGCCCCCTCCTTGAAAATCAAGGCCGAGAAACGGGTCAAGGACGAGATTGCGTCCATGCTCTCGACCAATGGCAACACCGCCACAGCGAAAGACTGGGTGCCCCGCGTCGTCATGATGGCGTACGAGCGGCGCTGCGCGAACAACCCGGCCAATGGCGAACTGGCGGAATGCTTCTCCGTGGCAAGCGCTATCGCAGCAAACCGCTGATCAGTTCTGAACTTCTGCCGCGCTCACTACTAACTTCTGCCGCGCTCACCTACTACAGTGAGCCGACATGAACACGGTCGTCATCGACGAGAGCCGGCGACGGCTTCTCACGTTGGCGGCCGTCCGCGCCGTCGGCCACCCATCTCTACCTGTACGACAACCAACTGTCCGAACTACCGGGGACGATCGGGTTACTGCGCGAATTGCGCGTGCTCGACCTGGCGTCGAACGTACTGTCCCGCCTACCACCGGAAATCGCGTTGTGCGGCCAGTTGGAATACCTGTACCTGCACGGTAATCGGCTCGTGGACCTGCCGGCAGAGCTCGGCCGGTTGGGTCGACTCGTCTACCTGAACGTCAATGCAAATCGGCTGGGCCGCTTATCGGATTCAATCAGCGGCCTACACAGTCTCGCGGAACTTCGAGCCGAATCCGTCGGGCTCCAGAACCCTTCCGAATGCAATCTGCGGATTCGGGAAACTGCGCGAGCTGCACCTGCGCGGCAATTCCATCCGCGACCTGCCCGCCGCAGCGAATGCGTGGCCGGATCTGCGTTACTGCAATCTTCGGAGCAATCGGCTTCAGCACGTTCCGCCTTCCTTGACCGACGCGCCGCGATTGCGAGAATTGGATCTGCGGCAGAACGGGATCGACGCCCTTCCGTCCTTTCTGCTGACCCTTCCGGTCCTGGACAAGGTCGACGTGCGATGGAACCGGGTCCGGGAAACCGATGCCGTGGCACTGGAGTTGCGCGTGCGAGGTTGCCTGGTCCACCTTTGAGCGGAATTCCTGAGAGCTGCCCGGGTATTCTGCGCACATGGGCAAGACCTACGAAGGTATCGACGATCGACTGGCGACGTGGATGGCGGCGCAGCCTCTGTTCGTCGTCGGTACCGCGCCTCTGGACGGGAACGGCCTGCTCAACGTGTCGCCGAAGGGCACTGCCGGTACCTTTGCGGTCCTGGACGAACACACCGTCGCCTACCTCGATCTGACCGGTAGTGGCATCGAGACCATCGCCCACCTACGGCAGAACGGCCGCATCGTCATCATGTTCATGGCCTTCGACGGCCGGCCCAGCATCGTGCGCCTGCACGGCCGGGGCGAGGCGGTGCTGCCGGATGATCCGCGTTTTCCCGATTTGGCGCCACTGTTCTCCGAGCATCCAGGCGTCCGCTCCATCATCGTGGTGACGGTGCAGCGCATCTCGGACACCTGCGGCTACGCGGTCCCGAAGATGCTGTATCTGGAAGACCGGAGTGTGCTGGACGTGAGCAACGCCAAGAAGGGCGACGCCGGGCTGGTCCGGTACAGGTCGGAGAAGAATTCCGTCAGCCTGGACGGCCTTCCCGGCCTGGCCTGATGCGCGGCCCCGCCCTGGCGTGATCCGCGGCGCGTCGCGGCAGCGCCGGGTGGGTTCGACCGTCTCGAGTTCTCCGGAAATTCAACTCGCCACAACCCTTGACGGGCGTTCCCCGCTGCAATTAGATAGGGAAACTTACCTAACCATTCGCCGCTTCCAGCGGCGCAACAGCCAAGGAGACCCGATGACAACAGCGCGCCCGGCGCTGAAGTTGGTGGCCGCATTGACCACGGCCGCCCTGATGACCGCCACCGCAGCATGTGGATCCACCAGCACGGCCGCTGGAAATTCCACCTCGGCCAGTACGGCGGCGGCAGGTACGTCGGCAGCTGCGAGTCCACCGGCGTCTGCGCCGGCCGTATCGGCCTCTGCTGCGGCGAGTCCACCGGCGTCGGCGCCGGCCGTATCCGCCTCTGCCGTGGCCAGTTCCGCGGCGCCGGCCGCCCCTGGAAAGGCCACGACTCTGCACGTCTGGATGCAGGGTGACACCCTCAAGGACATCAACATCGTCGGACTGGACGCGGAGTTCAGCGCCGCGCATCCCGGTGTCACCGTCGATCTGCAGGAGCAGACCTGGACCGACTACACCACCAAGGTCACCACCGGCCTGGCCGACGGTTCCGGCGCGGGACCGGACGTTCTCGAACTCGGCAACACCCAGGTCGCGCAATTCGCCGGTGCCGGGGCTCTCGAAGAACTGAAAGCCGCCGATTTCGACAATTCGAGCACCTGGCTCGGTGGTTTGAAGGAATCGTCCACCTACAACGGCAAACTCGTCGCGGTGCCCTACTACGCCGGTGTCCGGGTCGGGATCTACCGCACCGACGTCGCAGCCAAGGCCGGTGTGAAGCCGCCGTTCGACAGCCTCGACGCCCTGCAGGCCGGCGCGGTGAAGTTGATGGCCGGTCAGCCGGACAGCTATTCCGGTCTCTACTTCCCCAGCCAGTACTGGTACGAGGGGATGTCGTTCATCTGGGACGCGGGCGGGGACATCGCCAAGCAGGGCAGTGACGGCAAATGGACGGCAGCGCTGGATTCGGACGCATCGAAGGCCGGCCTCAAGCGCCTGAAGAGCTTCGTCGATGCCACCTCGCGGGGCGGTGACGGACAGACCGAGGCCAACGACGCACTCGTCATGGCGCAGGACCAGACCGCGATGTTCATCGACGCCTCGTGGAAACCCGGGGTCGTGGTGGACCCGAAGTCAGGCAACCCGAAGCTGACCGGCAAGGTAGGCGTGTTCACCGTGCCCGGTTCGAAGCCGGGAACCGTGCTGCCCCAGTTCCTCGGCGGTTCGGACATCGCGATCAACGGCAAATCCCCGAACGCAGATCTGGCCAAGGCGTACACGAAGATGCTGACCGGACAGAAGTACCAGGCGGTGCTCGCCGGGAAGGGATACATCGCCAATTCCACCGCCTTCAAGCCGAAAACCGGCGACGCGACCGCGGCAATCGTGGTGAAGGCGGCGTCGACCGGTCGATTCGTTCCCAACTCGAAGAACTGGACGAAGGTGGAGGACGGCAACGTACTGCAGAACATGTTCGACGCAGTCCTGTCGGGCTCGCAGTCCATCGACGATGCCACCAAGGACGCCAGCACCAAGATCACCGAGCTGCTGAACAGCTGAACCACCGGACCGGCCGGACCCTCCGCTTCTGCTGGGTCCGGCCGGTCCGCTCCATCGCCGTCGGGACCTGTGGGAAGGAACAACAGTGACCTCTGCGCCACCGATCGACCGCCTCCTGGCGGCCGCCGAACCCGAGCCGGCGAACCCGCCGGTGCGGCGTCGTTCCTGGGCTCCCTACGCAATGGTGGCGCCGCTGATTCTGGTACTCCTGCTGGTCCTGATGGTTCCGTTGATCCGACTAATCATCGTGTCGCTGCAGAAATACGGCCTGGACCAGCTGATCGGGGGAAAGCCGACGCAGTGGGTCGGTCTGTCGCAGTTCGGTGATGTGCTGTCCTCCTCGGATTTCTGGTCCGCCCTGTGGCGCACGATCAAATTCGTCATCGTCGCCGTCGGTCTCACCATGGGCCTCGGACTCGCCCTGGCGCACCTGTTGGCCAAGGTTTCCGCTCCGGTCCGGATTTTCCTGCTGCTGTCCCTGGTCACCGTCTGGGCGATGCCGCCGATCATTGCCATGCCTATCTGGCGCTGGCTGATCGATCAACGGTTCGGTGTGCTCAACTACGTGCTGAACAAGGTCGGCGTGTTGCCGACCCGCAGTTTCAGTTGGTTTCGCCAGCCGCTCACCGGCTGGACGATCATCACCGCCATTGTGGTCTGGGGCGCTCTGCCGTTTGTGATCATCAGCCTGCACGCCGCTCTCACCGCCGTATCGACCGATCATGTCGAAGCCGCTCGATTGGACGGCGCCGGCGCCTGGAAGGTGTTCACCGCAGTGACCCTGCCGGCGATCAGATCGACGCTGATGATCATCACCACTCTTTCCATCATCTGGGACTACCGGGTCTTCGCGCAGATCTGGTTGTTGCGAGACATAGGCGCCAACAAGGACGCCTTTTACACGATCGGAATCTGGTCCTACGTGGAATCTTTCTCCAACAAGAACTTCGGGTTCGGCGCCGCCATTTCCCTGATCAGCGTCCTGCTGCTGGGTGGTCTTTCGGCCTTCGCCGTCCGGAACGTCCTGGCCGGCACCGCCGAGCAGGAGTCTCGATGACGATGGCTACCGTCGACAGGCCTACCTCAGCGCGGGTATCGGCCGGCCCCGTCGCGCTCACCCCACGTCGGCGGCGGTCGAAGCGGGTGGTCACCAAATCGCTCTGGAACATGCTGGGCGTCCTCGTCGGCCTGGTGATGATCTTTCCGGTGTACTGGATGGTCAGCAGCTCCTTCAAGACCGGCATAAACCTGCAACGCTCGATACCGCAATGGATTCCGAGCCCTGTCACATTCGATTCCTACCGCAGGGCGTTCGCCCAGCCTCGGTTCCTGGGAAGCCTGGCCAACAGTCTGATCGTTGTCACCGCCACCGCGCTCGGATCGTTGATCATCGGATTCGTCGCCGCGCTGGCATTGGGCCGCATGCAGTTCCGGGGGCGCAAAGCGTTGGTGATCCTGGTGATCACCATTCAAATGGTGCCCATCGAGGGCCTCATCATCCCGATGTACCTGATGCTGAACAAATACGGGTTGACCGACTCCGCGATCGGGCTGACCCTGGCCTACCTTTCCTTCGTGCTGCCCTTCACCGTCTGGATGCTGCGTGGCTTCATTGCAGCCGTCCCCGTCGATCTGGAAGAAGCGGCCCTCGTCGACGGTTGCACGCGCGGCCAGGCATTCCGCAAGATCATCCTTCCGCTGGCCGCACCCGGATTGGTGGCAACCACCGTCTTCGCCGTGATCCAGGCGTGGAACGAATACCTTTTCGCCTACGTACTTCTGAAGCAGAACAGCAAGCAGACCATTACAGTGTGGCTCGATACTTTCATCACCACCAAGGGTGTGGATTGGGGTGCACTGATGGCCGCTTCGACCATTGTGGCGCTGCCGATCGTCGTGCTTTTCGCCATCATCCAGCGCAAAGTGGCGGCCGGAATAACCGCCGGGGCGGTGAAGGGCTGATGACGTCGGCGCAACTTTCCGTCTCGCCCAGTCTGGCTCAACTCGCTGATTCCGTACTGCTTCCCGGCTTCACCGGTTCGACCGCGCCAGACTGGTTGCGGCGCAGGATCTCCGGTTCGCTGGCCGGTGTGTGTCTGTTCTCCTCCAACGTCGGCAAACCCGAACAGCTGCGGTCGTTGACCGACTCGCTACGGTCGGAGCGCGAGAACGTGGTCATCTCGGTCGACGAGGAAGGCGGCGGCGTCACCCGGCTGGATGCCGCCACGGGATCGCGATTTCCCGGCGTCGCCGCCCTCGGGCGTGCCGACGACGTCCGACTGACGGAGCAGACCGGGGCCGCCGTAGGACGTCTCGTCGGTCAGGCCGGCATCACCCTCAACTTTGCGCCGTGTGCGGACGTGATGGCGGACCGGTTCAATCCGGTAATCGGAATCCGATCGTTCGGCGCCGATCCGGCACTGGTGGCGCGCCATACCGCAGCCTTCGTGACCGGACATCAGTCCACCGGAGTCGCAGCCTGCGCCAAACACTTTCCCGGTCATGGCGACACCGATGTGGACACACACCTTTCGGTCGCCGTCATCGACTCGGATCTGGAATCCATCCGGTCCACGGCATTGTTGCCCTTCGTCGCCGCGGTCGAGGCGGGCGTCGCCTCCGTGATGGCGGGGCACCTGCTGGTACCTGCGGTGGATACGTTGCCGGCCAGCATTTCTCGCAGGTGGTTGACCGACATCCTGCGCCTCGAGTTGGGCTTTTCCGGCGCCGTCGTCACCGACGCCCTGGAAATGGCAGCGATCGCCGCCACCTACGGAATGGTCGAGGGGGCCGTGATGGCCATCGAGGCCGGCGCCGATCTGCTGTGTCTCGGGGCGGACGATGCCACTCCCGATCTGTTGGACGCCATTTCTGCGGCGCTCATCGCCGCGGTGCGAACGGGGCGTTTCCCCGAATCCCGTCTGGTGGAAGCGGCCGGACGTGCGCTGACCCTTTCCGCCCGGCCTGCTGTTTGCGCGCCGATCGATTCGGCGGCCGATCGAGCGCTCTCGGAGAAGGTGGCGCGCCGCGCACTGCTCACAGTCGGCCCACTCCCCCGCCTGCGACGAGGCCTGGTCGTCGTCCGGTGTGAGGCGGGACGCAACTTCGCCGTCGGATCGGTTCCGTGGGGGCCGATGACCGCCATTCCGGCGAACCTGTCGGCGACCGAATCCGTCGTCACCGCAACTCTGCCGCCGGACCTTGATCAACTCCGGAACGCCGAGCAGCTTCTGATCGTGACGAGCGACCGACACCGGTATCCCTGGATGCAGGAGGTGGTGCGCGCGATCCGTTCCGTACGTCCGGATGCCGTGTTGGCCGAAATGGGTACCAGCGGTGTCGAGGCACGGGATGCGCCCGCCATCGCCTCCTTCGGTGCGGGTCTTGCCAACACGCGCGCGATGGTCGAGGTTCTGGCCATCGGCACAGCAGGATGACCCTGATGGAGCCGCAACAGCGCAGCGCCGACTCACCCCGGCTGCTGCGGGAGATCAACGACCAGGTGGTGCTCCGGCTGCTGCTCGAACACGGACAGTTGACCAGGGGACGCGTCGGTGAACTGACCGGATTGTCGAAGCCGACCGTGTCGTCATTGTTGGCGCGGCTGGAATCCCGCGGACTGGTGACCACCGCCGGAGTGGTCGAAGGTGGGCCGGGGCCGAACGCACGGATCTATGAGGTGCACTCCCGGGTGGCCCACGTCGTCGGCGTGCACGTCGAGCAGAACGGTTGTGTGGCAGGCCTTGCCACGCTGACCGGCGAACTTCTGGCAACATTTTCGGTGCCGGTCCAGCAGCGCCGCACGGCCAGTCCGGTCGGCGAGATCTCCGCCGCCTTCGAGGGATTGTTGGCCGAGACCGGCTTGAATGCGCGCGCCGTCCACCGGCTGGTGGTAGCCACTCCTGGTGTCATCGATCCGGCAACGGGAAGACTGCGCCATGCCCGGCACATCCGCGGCTGGGAGGCGCCGGGCCTCATCGACGAGCTGACCGAGAGGCTCGGCCTATTGGTCATCCACGGCAACGACGTGAATCTCGCGACCGTCGCCGAGGGTGCGTACGGAGTGGCCAGGGACAGCTCGGACTACGCGCTGATGTGGCTCGACCGTGGCGTCGGTCTCGGCCTCGTCCTGGGAGGCGCGTTGCGGGCCGGCGCCCACGGCGGAGCCGGTGAGATCGGCTACCTGGGAGTACCCGGGGTGGAGGCGCCGCGCGCGGACCGGGGCGGAACCGGCGGGTTTCAGCAATTGGTCGGGGGCCAGGGGCTGAAGGCGTTGGCCCGCAAACACGGTGTCCGGGGGTCCAGTCCGGCGATGATCGTCACCTCGGCGCTGGCCGCCGGCGCTGCCGGGCAAGACCTGATCGCCGAGCTGGCCATCGGAATCGCGCTGGGCGCGGCCGCCGTCACCAATTTGATCGACCCCGGCCTACTCGTCCTTGGTGGTCCGGTGGCGCTGGCCGGCGGGCAGACGCTGCTGGATCCGGTGGTCGCTCATCTGCATCAGCTCAGCTTCGTCCGGCCGCCGGTCGTGTTGTCCGGTCTGTCTTCCTCGGACGGCGTTCTGCAGGGCGCGATCGAGGTCGCGCTGCAATCGGTTCGCGCTGAGCTGTTCGGTCAGGCCCCGACACTGGCCGGCGTTCTGCGCTGAGGCGGCACTACGGCGCACACACGGCATGACACCGAGCCAGAACGCTCTGCGGACCTGCCACCCCCGTCAGGCCGGTCCGGCTTCGGCCCGCAGCAGCTCCTTGATCATCGGAATGCGGACGGGCGCGACCGAGAGCTCGTGCACTCCCCTGGCCACGAGAGCCAGCGCATGCTCGGCCATTCCGGCTATTTCGCCACACACCGCGACCGGAGTACCGGACGCCACGGCGAAGCCGCACAGTTGATCGAGCAGTCGCTGCACGGCTGTCGAGGACGGATCCAGCAGGTCGGCGACGCCGGGTTCCGTTCGATCTGCCGCCATGGTGTAACTGGTCAGGTCGTTCGATCCGACGGAGACGAAATCACACACCGCGCAGATCTCGTCGGCCGCCAGTGCCGCGGACGGCACTTCGATCATCACGCCGACCTGGTCCGGAACCTGATGCGGCGTACCGTCGGCGACCAACGAGTCGACCGCGTCCGCAACGGCCTTGCGGAAGGCCACCGCTTCCGCCGCGATCGACACCATCGGAGCCATCACCGAAATTCGGTGACCGACCGAGGCTCGGAAGATCGCCCGCAGCTGGGACCGGAGCAGGTCCCGATGGGCCAAGAGGTAGCGCAACCCTCGAACGCCCAGAAAGCCGTTGTGCACCGGATCGAGATCCAAAGCCGTGACGGGCTTGTCGCCGCCCGCGTCCAGGACCCGGACGACCGTCGGGCGATCCTGCAACACCTCGAAGATCGCCGACAGATCGCTGGTCTGGGTGTCCTCGTCGGGGTAGGTGTCCCGGTCGAGCACCAGCAGTTCCGTCCGGAGCAGTCCGACGCCGTCAGCACCGGATTCCACCGCCGCCCTCGCGTCGGCCACCGAGCCGATGTTCGCGACCACCAGGATCTGCCGCCCGTCGGGCAGGTACACCGGGCCCTTGGCAGCGTCGGCTCTGGTCCGGGCGTGTGCGGTCAGCTGATGGATGCGGGCGCGGACGTCCGCACCTTCGGACGCGGTGGGAGCTATCCGGACGGTACCGGCGTCCCCGTCGAGAACCAGTTCGGTGCCGGCAGGTAGCCGGGCGACCGAATCACCCGCTCGCAGGATCATCGGCAGCCCGAGGCCGCGGGCGACGATCACGGCGTGGGCCGTCGTGGCACTCCGGGACAGCACCACACCGGCGGCGCCCCGTTCGAGCAGAACCGGGACGTCGCCGGGTCCGAGATCGTCGGCGAACACGACCGCGCCGTCCAGATTCGCCGGAATACGATCCACCACCACGCCGAGTTCCGCGAGGACGGCGGCACCGGCCTCCCGAACATCGACCGCGCGGGCCGCGACCAATTCGTCCTGATCTTCGGCCAAACGGTCCGCGGTCACGCCGACCGCCTCCCACCAGGCGGTGGCGGCGTCAGCGGCTCCCGCTGCCAGCGGCGGCTCGGCCGCAGCTCGCATCTCCGGGTCGGTCAGCAGCACCGAGTGCGCAACCTCGAACTGGTTCCCTCCCGAAAGGCGGGAAGCCGCAGCCACAATGGCCGCGTCCAGCCTGCTGCTCTGATGGACACCGTCGTATCGTTCACTCGTCGCGAGAGAACTGCCCGCCAGGTGACGCGGTGCGCGATCCAGTCGGATCAGGGGTCCGATGGCCAGACCTCCCGAGCCTGGCACGGCAGTCAGCACTCCGTCGACGATTGCAGGTGCGGCGCGCAGTGATCGGGTGCCGCTCGGCGCGTTGCCCATCCGCGCCGGCGCGGCGCCCATTCCAACGGGCGGAATCCGCCGCGGCAACGTTTCGGCCTCGCCGAAGCCGCCGGTGATCATGGCCGTGATGTCGGCGGTGGCCTTGGCCGCGTCGGGACCCGTTGCCTCGATCTCCACCTGATCGCCGCCGCGCAACGCCAGGCCGACGACCCGTAGAACCGCGCGCAGGTCGACCGGCGTCGTGCCCGGCCGTCCGAGGGTTACCTGGACATCCAGCCCGGTCAGCGCTCTGATCAGAGCGGCGACCGGACGGGCATGCAGACCGAGCGGATTCACGACCGAGACGGTCGCAGTCACGTCCGAACCGGCCCGATCCCCGGCTCGCCGTGAATGCAGCTGGGCTGCGCCCGAATCGGCGATGGTGGTCGCCTGCGCCGCCGACGAACCCGCCGCGACCGCGGAAGCGACCACCGCATCCAGGTCGCCGCCGCCCTCCGCGGTGACCGCAGCGGCAAGAGCGCCTTCTACCAGCGGCGCGTCGACGATGCGGATGCGTTCCGCCGCTTCGGGTTCCAGGAATTCGAGGGCCATTTCCGCGGTGAGCACCGCACTGCCCAGGTCGTACAGCAGCACGGCACCGGCGCCGGTGTCCGCCTCGGAAATCGCTTCGGCGATCCGGTCGAACGATGTGCCCAGGCTTCCGTCGTCGGTGCCGCCGGCGGCCGCGATCACCACCGACGGCGCCATCTGCCGAGCCAGCTCCGCACTTCCGCGCGCCAGATCGGCACTGTGGGAGACCAGGATCAACCCGACCGCCATCAGCCCTCCGTAGAACCAGCGGCACTGGCCGCGAGCGAGGCCAGCAGATAGGCCGTGCTCTGAGCGCCAGGGTCGATGTGGCCGATCGATCGTTCACCGAGGTAGGACGCCCGACCCTTCCTCGCCTGCAACGGTTTCGTCGCTTCCGCTCCTGCGGCACCCGCCTCGGCCGCCGCCGCGACGACACCGGCGACGTCGGCACCGGCCGCTGCTGCCGCGAGCGCGGCGTCGGCCGCGGGGCTCAAGGCGTCGACCATGGTCTTGTCCCCGAGTTCGGCCTTACCGCGGGCGATGACGCCGTCCCTGGCCGCCGCCAGTGCCGCGGCGACCACGTTGCCGTCGAGTTCTGTGGTGGCACCGAATACGGTCGAGGCGCGGAGGAATGCCGTTCCGAAGAGCGGGCCGGACGCGCCGCCAACCGTGGAGATCAAGGTCGTGGCGACCAGCGACATCACCTTGGCAGGTGTTTCCGGTTCGGTGGCCTGCAATTTGGTGATCACGGCGGAGAAACCGCGGGCGAGGTTCTCTCCGTGATCACCATCGCCGATCTCCTGGTCGAGATGGCTGAGTTCGGTGCGGCGCTGCGCGATGACCGCGCCCAGCGCCCGGATTGCCGCGACCAGCGACCCGGCGTCGTAGCTCATTTCGTTTCACATTCCTCTTCGAAGGGCGACGGTGTGCACCGGCGCGTCCCACAACTCGACGAATTCGTCATCGAGCCTGAGCAGCGTAATCGACATTCCCTGCATCTCCAGGGCGGTGATGTAGTTGCCGACCAGCGAACGCGTCACCTCGATACCTTTGGCAGCGAGATACTTCCGGGCGGAGTTGTAGGCCAGGTAGAGCTCGACCTCCGGCGTTCCGCCCATGCCGTTGACGAACAACAGGGTGCGGTCCCCGCCGCGGAACGGCAGGTCCTCGACGATCGTCGACAACAAGATCTCGACGATTTCATCGGCCGGCGCGAGCTTGCGGGTCTCGCGGCCCGGTTCGCCGTGGATCCCGATGCCGATCTCCATCTCGTCCTCGGCCAGGTTGAACGACGGCTCACCCGAATGCGGCACCGTGCAGGCCCGCAGGGCCATGCCCATCGACCGGACGTTGGCGTTGACCCGGGTCGCAATCGCGGTGACGGTCGCGAGATCGCTCCCGCGGGCGGCCGCTGCTCCGGCGATCTTCTCCAGCAGTACGGTGCCACCGACGCCTCGACGGCCTGCCGTCCAGGTGGAATCCTGCACTGCGACGTCGTCGTCCACGACGACCGCGGAAACCTGCAAACCTTCCGCTGCCGCGAGTTCGGCGGCCATCTCGAAGTTCAGCACGTCGCCGGTGTAGTTCTTCACGATGTGCAGGACGCCGGCGCCACCGTCCACCGCTGTGGTGGCGTCGAGGATCTGATCCGGAGTCGGCGACGTGAACATCGCGCCCGGAACGGCGGCATCCAACATGCCCGCGCCCACATATCCCACGTGCAAAGGTTCATGGCCGCTGCCACCACCGGACACTAGTGCCACCTTCCCGACGATCGGGCCGTCCGCCCGAGTCACGAACGTCGGATTCCGGTGCAGGGTCAAAAGATCCCCGTGCGCCACCGCCATTCCGTCCAAGGCCTCGTCGACGACGGTGGCCGGGTCGTTGATGATCTTCTTCATGTCGCACTCCTTTGTGATGACGACGGATGGGACGACGGCTACAGCCCCGGCGAGTGGGGCCAAGTACGGATGGCGCAGGAGATCTCGACAAGGCCGAAGTGCGACCGTCAGGGCTGCGCGGGGCCCGTTCGAAGTCGCACCGACAGGCAGGTGACGCACCCCTCCATCTTCTCGAACTCGCTGATGTCGACCGGAACCGGGGTGTAGCCGAGGTCAGCGATGAGCTCCGCAGATCGTGGAGCCGAGGCAGCGATCAGCAGTCGCCCCTGCCCGAGGTCCACGACGTGCGCACCCGCTTCCTCCGGCATCGGCCGGAAGTGGGGAAAGAAGGACGAGTCGTCCACCAGAGGCGGATAGCCGATGATCGAGCCGTCCGGCAGCGCGGTGATCGCCGACTTCAGGTGCAGCACCTTGCGGAGCGGCACGGCGATCACGGTGGCGCCCAACGGTTCCAGGATGGATCGGAATTCGGCGACGCCGGCAGCATCGGTGCGGCCGCCGCGGCCGACGTAGACCAGGGAGCCGATTTTCAGCACGTCGCCACCATCCAGGGTGCCCTCGCCCATGGCAGTGACCGGATATCCCAGGTCGCGAAGCGCATCTGCGGTTCCGCTGGTCTCTGGCTTGCGTGCGTCCGCACCGGGATTGCTGATCACCGCCGTGCCTTCGAACATGACCACGGTGTCTTCGACGAACACCGCGTCCGGACACTCAGGCGCGTCCGTCACCTCGATGGTCTGCCAACCAGTGGTCCTCAACGCGTCCACATAACCGTGCCACTGCCGCTCCGCCAAGCCGGAATCGATCGGTGCCCGTTCGATATGGGTGATCAGACCTTCGGCCAGCCTGGGTGACGGACGACGGATCAGGGCGCGCCCCTGGACGCCGGGTGGGGGGGAAGTGGGCATGCGCGGCGCTCCAGTGGTTCTGTCCCTGCCCCGGCTGACCCGCGGCGAGTCTGTGGGGCTGATGTTCGACCCTAGACCTTCTGTGCAACGGTGAACGGATGCGATACATCGTGATCGGGGCCGGAGCCGTCGGCGGATCGATCGGGGCGAGCCTGTTCGCCGCGGGCTCCCCGGTCGTGCTGGTGGCACGCGGAGCACATCGGGACCGCATCGCGGAGGCGGGGCTGCAATTCACCACCCCGCGTGGGACCCGGAACCTGCAGATTCCGGTCGTTTCCGGACCCGAAGAAGTCGACCTGACCCTCGACGACGTGCTGGTCGTCGCAGTGAAGGTCCAGAACAGCCTCGAGGTGATGGAGGGCTGGAGCGGGCGTCCCGTGTCCGGCGGCGGCACGGCCGGCACCCGACTTCCGTTGGTCTGCGCACAGAACGGCGTGGAGGGCGAGCGCATCGCCCTTCGGCGATTCGCCAGGGTGTACGGCATGTGCGTGGTGCTTCCGGCCAGTTATCTGGCGCCGGGACGGATCGACGCGATCGGGCATCCCATGGTCGGTGCGCTGACCATCGGCTCCTATCCCACCGGCGTCGACCCGTTTGTCGAGCGGATGTGCGCCGACCTGCGGGACGCCGACATCGCGGGTTATTCGAGCACGGCCGTGATGCGGTGGAAGTACACCAAGTTGTTGGCGAACCTCGGCAACGCCCTCGAGGCCATCTGCGGATCGATCGACGGTGCGGCCGCCGCGGCGCTCCTGGAGCGGGCCAGAGCCGAGGGCGAGCTGACTCTGCGCGTTGCCGGGATCGACTACGCCGACCGAGCAGAGAACGACGGCCGGAACCTGCGGATGGAAACCGGCGAGATCCCCGGTCGTCCCCGCCCCGGCGGATCCACCTGGCAGAGCCTCACTCGGGGCACGGGGAGTCTGGAGACGGACTATCTCTCGGGCGAGATCGCGCTGGTGGGCCGCCTGCACGGAATTCGCACCCCCGTGAATGCCACTGTCAGCCGGATCGCCGCCGATCTGGCCCAGCGGAGGGAACCGCCAGGGTCGATGTCGGCCGAACAGCTGACGGTGCTGATCGACCAGGCGATCAGCGACTGAGCTGCTGCTGTCAACGGTTCGCCGGTTCGCACCCACCGAATCCGAACAGCGGGGGCAATCCGCCGTGACCGATCTCACCGGGAGGTCGAGGCGCGCCACGTGCCTCCCAGTCGTTAGCATCATTAACGACCCTGGAGGGAACCCGTGACCATCACTGCCACCCACGAGCGTCGGATCGCGCTCGGCGTCACCACCGTCGGCATCCTCGCCGCGATGCTGAACTCGTCGATCCTGTTGATCTCCCTGCCCGCCATCTTCGCCGGGCTCGGGCTGGATCCGCTGGCGCCGCAGAACATCAGTTACCTGCTGTGGATGCTGATGGGCTACATGCTCGTCACGGCGGTTCTGGTGGTCACATTCGGCCGACTCGGAGATCAATACGGGCGGGCCAAGCTGTTCAATCTGGGCTTCGCTATCTTCACCGTGGGCTCCATCGCCTGCGCCCTGGTGCCCAACAGCGGGTCGGCCGGTGCCTTGGAGCTGATCGGCCTTCGGGTCGTACAGGGCATCGGCGGAGCGATGCTGACGGCGAATTCGACCGCCATCATCACCGACGCCTTTCCGCCCGACCGCCGCGGATTCGCCCTCGGCGTCAATCAGGTCGCGGGCCTGGCCGGTTCCTTCTTCGGGCTTGTCATCGGCGGTCTGCTCTCGGAATGGCACTGGCGGGCGGTGTTCTGGGTCAGCGTGCCGGTCGGATTGTGGGGAACCTGGATGGGCTACCGCACCCTGCACGACAAGCCGAGCGCCGGCCGGAAACACCAGCGAATCGACTGGTGGGGCAGCGTCACGTTCGGGCTAGGACTGATCTCGCTGCTGATCGCCATCACTTACGGCCTGCAGCCCTATGGCGGTCACAACATGGGCTGGGCCAGCCCGATGGTGCTCACCGGCATGGCGCTGGGCGTCGTCCTGCTGGTGGTGTTCGTTCGGATCGAGGGCGCAGTGTCCGACCCGATGATCAATCTCCGATTGTTCAGAATCCGCGCTTTCACGGCAGGCAACATCGTCAACTTCGCGTCCGCGATGGCCCGTGGTGGCCTGCAGTTCATTCTCATCATCTGGTTGCAGGGCATCTGGCTTCCGCTGCACGGATACAGCTTTGCCGACACCCCACTCTGGGCAGGCATTTACATGCTTCCCCTGACGGTCGGATTCCTGGTTGCGGGGCCGGCTTCCGGCGCTCTGTCCGATCGGTTCGGTGCTCGCGCCTTCTCGACCGGCGGACTGGTCCTGACGGCCCTGACCTTCGTCGGGCTGATGCTGATCCCAGCCGACTTCAACTATGTTTTGTTCGCCGGATTGTTGGCGTTGAACGGCATTGGTTCCGGCCTGCTGGCCGCGCCGAATGCGGCCGCCATCATGAATTCGGTTCCGGCCTCGGAACGCGGTGCTGCCTCCGGGGTCCGTGCCACTGGTATGAACGCCGGCATGGTGCTGTCCATGGGAGGTTTCTTCACTCTGATGGCCATCGGCCTGGCCAGCAAACTCCCGGCGTCCATGTATTCCGGCCTGACGGCGCTCGGCGTGCATTCCGATGCCGCGAATACCATTTCGCAGACCCCGCCGGTCGGCACGCTGTTTGCCGCATTTCTCGGCGACAACCCCATCGCCCAATTGATGGGAGCCGTCGATCCGGCTCAGCTGCGGCCGGGCGGTGGCGCGGACGTCGCCACCCTCACCGGCCACACCTTCTTCCCGCACCTGATCTCGGACGCATTCCACCACGGACTGGTGGTGGCGTTCAGTGCGTCGCTCGTCCTTCTGCTCATCGCCATCGTCGCGTCGGCGATGCGCGGGAAGCACTTCATCCACGCAGACCAGGGCGAGCACGACGTTCGGCCGGATCTCACCGACCCCCATCCGGAGACAACGCTGCAGGCGATGGCGCGCGAAGGCGTCGCCATTGATTTCCCCGCCATTCCGGGAGCGGACCTGCAGTACGAAGACGCGATGGCAGACCAGGCACCGACGCGGTCCTGAAGTCAGGAACGCAGCAGTTTGAGCACTCCCCGTTCCACCTGCGGCGTGGCTGCCACCATGGTCAGGGCCGCACCGGCGGTCTGTTCGTCGACGACCTTCGGTAGCGCGTTGCCGAGGCTGCGTATCCCGGAATGCACCGCCGAGGTGATGCGCTGATTCCGCTCGAAGGCATCGATCACCCGAGGGTCGATGTACGAGGCGCGGCAGACGGTCGGGGTATTGCCGAGTTGTTCCGACACCGCCACGACGGCTTGCCGTTCCGCTCTGGCGACCGCTGTCTTGCTTTTGAGCTCCAACGGGAGTCGGGACAGCGCGACGGCCGCCATCGTGGTGCCGTGCCAGGTGCGGAAGTCCTTGGCCGAGATGTTCTGCCGGGTCACCTGTTTGAGGTATTGATTGATCTCGGCGCCGGTCAGCCGGTGCCAACTGCGCCCGATGCGGTAGGCGAGCAGTTCCGGTATCTCGATGTCGCCACGCCGCCGGAGCAGCCCGCCGACGATCTCCAGTAATTCCGGATCGCCGATCCGTTCGACGCGGTGCAGGCCGGACTTGGCGGTGTAGTCGAAAACCAGTTCGCGTCGCTCCCGCCGCACGTGTTCCCGGCGCAGCGTGGCCAACCCGAAGCTGCCGTTCGTCTCGGCGTACACCTCACCGCCGATTCGGAAATGGCCGCGGTCCAGCAGGCGGAAAGCGGTCGCGAGCACCCGGTCCTTGCTGAAACTCGCCTCGGCCAGATGCCCCTCGACCGTCTTCCTGGCCCTGGGAAGTGACGCTCCGAATTCGACCACCCGCTCGAACTTCTGCGTGTGCCGCCGCGTCGACCAGTCCGCGTGATAGAGGTACTGCTTTCGCCCCGCGGCATCGAATCCGGTGGCCTGGATGTGACCGTTGGACCACGGCGAGATCCAAACCTGCTGCCACGCCGGGGGAATCGCCAGGCTCTTGATCCGATCGAGGGTTTCCGAATCGGTGACCTGCGATCCTTCAGATTCGCGGTAGTCCCACCCTCGTCCCCGGCGCCGGCGCGTCAGACCGGGGCCGTCGGGTCGGGAGCGCCTCAAACGGACCATGGGCAGTGGCCTTTCCCTGCAAAACGCGGCCGGCCTCAACCGCGGCCGCCGCGTCAGCGAGCCGCTCTAGTCCGTCTTTTCTGAGGACCGGCCCGCTTGGTACAGAGTACGGCTACAGGGGCGCAGACCCGCTCGCAGTGATGACGATCCGCGCGAGTTGCAACCCGCGCGGCTGACCCGCAACCCGCGCGGACCTGGCGGAGATCGACGCACGACCCCGACGGCGCTACCCGCGCGCACTGATGACGATCCGCGCGGGCTGCAACCCGCGCGGCTGACCCGCAACCCGCGCGGACCTACCCCGGGATCACCGCACGACCCCGACGGCGCTACCCGCGCGCACTGATGACGTCCGCGCGGGCTGCAACCCGCGCGGACGACCCGCAACCCGCGCGGACCTGCCCCGAAATCGACGCAAGACACCGGGGCAATGCGGAACGCGAACGCTCAATGTCCCCGATTTATATGACAGAAAGCTAATGGCCCGAAACAGGCAGTA
>JAABUU010003415.1_pt1 | contig 20278 bp, 18 predicted proteins | sample 5559301 | NCBI WGS metagenome assembly JAABUU01 (sample SAMN10711884, study PRJNA513360) | rock metagenome | isolation source: Antarctica rocks | place: Antarctica: Victoria Land, Richard Nunatak white | reverse complement strand
GACGGTGGTGTGTCCACGCGATCGTCCCGCGGTCGCCAACGGCCGGCCGGAGTAGTCACGGATGCGGACATCCAGCCTCGCCGCCGCTCCCTTATCATAGGGGGACAGGAGGGGTCGATCAGCCTCTTCGCCGTTCCCCTAAAGGATGATGGGAAGAGGAGAACTCTATGCTGGAATGGGCGGCGCGCCTGCGGCGACGGGACGCGGCCGCGGAAACAGTGGGGCGCGAGACGACCGTCGCCGCAGCGTACCGCGCGAACCTGGAGCCGATCTACCGCTTCATTTACCATAAGGTAGGTAACCGAGAGACGGCGGAGGACTTGACGGCGGACGTGTTCGCCAAGGCGATGCGCGGCCTGCACGACGGGCGCTCATCACAGGCCGTGCAGGCCTGGCTCTATGCCACGGCCCGCACCACTATCGTCGACTATTGGCGCGCGCGTGGCGGCGAGACGGTGGACATCGCGGAGGTGGAGGGCATGCTGTTCGCCCCCGGAGACGGGGACCGTCCCGGTGTCGCCGGAGCGGACCGCGCGGCGGATCGATCGCCTGCTGGCGGCCCTGCCGGAGCGGGAGCGCCGGGTGCTGGAGTTGCGCTTCCTGCGTGGCTATACACTGATCGAAACGGCGCGGGAACTTGGCCTGAGCGAGGGCAACGTGAAAGTAGTGCAGCATCGCGCGCTCAAGCGGGCCGCGACGGTAGAAGGGCACGACGATGGACGAGGATAGGGCGCGCGCGGAGCGACGGGCGGCCGAGGAGTTGGAGGCGTACGTGGACGCCCTGCTGGCCGATCGGGCTCCCAACCTACCGCCGGGACTGGGGCGCGCGGAGATCATGGCCCGTGTCCTGGCGGGGGCGCTGGCCGGGGAGCGGCCGGGGGTCGACCGGCTGCCGGCTGACGTGCGGGCGCGCCTGGAGGCGCGTTTGGACGAGGCGCGCCCGCTCCCGAACGCGCGGGAACCGTTACGCCTGACGCGACGGGGCGGGCTCACGGCGCTGGCCGGCGTGGCCGCGGGCGTGCTGGTGGGCGTGGGGCTCGATCGGGAACTGGCTGGCCTGGGCCATCCGGGCCTGCCGTCCCTGGTCGGGCCGAACGGGCGCTGGTACGACGTGGCCGACGCCGCGGGCGTGCCACCGGGCGCCGCGCGCCGCTTCAGCGCGGGCGGCGTCGACGGCTACATCCTCAACGAGGACGGACGCGTGTACGCGCTCTCGGCTATCTGCACGCACATGGGCTGCCACATCGACTGGCACGCCGCGCACGAGCGCTTCGGGTGCCTCTGCCATGGGGCCGCCTTCAGCCGGCACGGCCATGTCGTGGCCGGTATTCCCCCCGCCCCCTTGCCCGCGATCGCGGTCCGCGTCCATAGTGGCCGCATCTATGCCTGGGGCACCCAGGCCGCGACGTGGGGATAGGCCAGGCGCCCATGGCTTGTCCGCGCCTCCGACGGCAGGCCATGCTCCCCCGTCACTCCCCACGCGGGGCACGTTGGGCCAATGAGGTATCTTGCATCGGCGCATAGTCGTGGGCATCCGCAGAGCCGTGCGGATGCCCACGGCGTCAGACGTCGCCCGTCAGGAGCCGGCCCCCTCACCGGACAAGGGCAGGTCGGGGAACGCGGACGCGGCCGGGGGCTGATCCCCACGGTCGGCGTAGTAACCGTTGACCTCGGCCCCGAGAATCGCGACCGTGGTGGCCGTTGCCCGTCCCTGGAAGGTGAAGCCGAGACCGGGGACCGCCACCGCGACCTCAGCCGTGACTTGGGCGGGGTAGCCGTGGATCAGGAAGTGCTTGGCGGGGTCCGCATAGGTCCGCAGTGGGACGGTGGCTCGCCAGGTGACGCGGTAGCTCTGCACGGCTGGGTAGCTCGGCCCTGGCTGGGGAAATAGCGGCTCATCGAGCGCGGGCAGGTCGCGGACCACGAGGATCGCGGAGCGCCCGTCGGCGCCAAGCGCGAGGTTCTCGGCGCTGAGTGGCGCCGTCCAATAGAGGCCCGAGGGCGCGATAGGGGTGTGTAGGTCGTGGACTTTGCTGGCGGGAGCGCCCGGCTTCCGATACAGCGCGAGTCAGTTGTGCGAGTAGAGCCCGTGCTGCGTCGCGCCGCTGCCGACGATATAGGCGCCCCGCATGTACCCGTAGTCGGTGCCCACACCAATGTAGAGCGTCTCGCCGGTGTTGGTGCGCCCCTGTCCCATGAAGAGCGCGCGGCCAACCTGACCCGCGAAGTGGTAGATGTGCGCCAACTCGGTCGGTGGGCCGTCCGGCGTGGGGACTTTGGTTGTGGTGCAGGTTCTTGTCCAGCCAGGGGATCCGGATACGGTGCGATGTCGTCCGTCGCCCCGGCCGCAGCGGCCCGTGGCGCGTGGGGCAGCCAAAGGGTGGCTGCTCCGACAGCCGTGGCGCCCGCGCCCGTCCGCAAGAACCCCCGCCGCGTCTGCTCAGGACGGGAAGATGTATGGTCCGACGATGGCATGTAGACAACCTTTCCTTTCCGTGCGTGACCTGTCACCGATACGTGACGTGTCACCCTTCCATAGCACGGGGACGCGACGAGCGTGCCCGTGCGTTACCCTACTATGGTAGTACGTGGGTGGGTTACACCGTGAGTGGGCGTCCCTGCCTGCCCATCACCATCGGAAGCGACAGCGTGTCGGACGTCGCTGTCAAAGGAGAGACGTGGGGAACGTGGGGAACGTGGGACGTGATGGCCGTGTAGACTTGGCGGAGGTCCAGATCCTCGACCGGCCGTGGTCCGCGCGTGAATTGGCAGACCCAGGCCCAGTGGCATGACCGTCTTCATCGCCTCGGCGTCGCCCCTGTCCTCACCATAAAGAGCTATTCTCCACTGGCAAGGATCTCCACGGGCAAGGAGCGTGCGTGCGCCACATATCGTATAGCCACGGGAACACCGCCCGAGAAATCACCCTGGGGGGTGAGGCCCGATCGTCGCGAAGGCGGTACGATGAGAGGATAGGGCTGCGTACGGCTGGTTGCCCACAGGCGCGACGCGCCCATCGTCCACAGGGTCCACAGGAATGTCGCGACGTGATGAGAGGGGGAGTGATGAGCCAGTCCGTGACCCCACAGGCGGAACGAGCCTGGACGACGACTGCACGGCCACTTCTAGGAGGCGAGGCCCGGCCTCGCCCGCTCCCGACCGCGGTGCGCTGGCTGCTCGCCCTCTCCATGGCAAGCGTACTGGTGACGCTCCCGCACAGCATCGAGGATTTTCACTATGGCATCGCCGCGCGGTTCCATCTGGGCTTGCTCCCGGCCGCGTTCGGCCTCGCGCTCGGCTACGCGGCGCAGATGGTGGGCCTGGCGCTGGCCTCGCACCGTCGGCGGTCGGGCTATCTTATCAGTCTGGTCGTCGGCGTGATCTGGTTTCTGGGCGCCGTGGGGGACCACCTAGAGCGCCATTCAAGTAATCAGCACTGGCGCGAAACTCCGGTGATCCTGTCTAGATCGGCCACCTCGGCGGGCATCTTGCACGCCTCATTGACGCTCACAATGGCTAGAATGACTGGCCTCTTGGACGGTGTCAAGAGCGACACCGACCGGACTTTCGATTACTTGAATGGCGCTCTAGGGGCCGTGCTCACGACCTGGCCGTATCGCGCGGGGCTGATCTCGAAAACACTGGAGGTCCTGATCATGCTCCTGGCCGCAGCCCTGGTGATCGCGGCGGCCCGTGCCCTCTGGGGCGATCGCGGGGCAAGCGGGGCGATGTGACCACACACGGCGACCGAGCGTAGAGCGCGTCGCCGACGACGGACAATAGACGGGCCGTGGGCGACCGGACACGTCCTACACACATCATCGACGAGGAAGGAGACATCCATGACACAGGTCGGTATCGGACCACGCATGCGCCGTCGTCTTATCGGCGTCGGCGCCGCCGCCGCGCTGCTCACAGCCCCTGCCGTGGCGGCGCCGCCCGCACGCGCCGCGGGCATAGCCTCCGCATACCACGCGTACCAACTGCACGCGGTCTTCTGCACGCGGTCTTCTTCTCGCGCGAGGCGCGCCAGCCGCGGGTGATCGATCCGCAGATGTTCGTCGCCGCGCCGGGATCGGCGGGCGGGATCGGCCCGCAGATGATCCGGCACGTCGCGGGCGTTCTGCCCGTGCTCGCCTCGGATCCGGCGGCCACCCCGCTTCTGGACGCGCTGGGACGGCCCCTGGGCGTGACGCTGGGCCGCTGGGAGGCGGCGCGTGGCACGGCGACGCTGACGTGTCGGGGCGGGTCATCGACGCTGGTGAGCCGCTTCACTGACCTACTTCCGCGCGCGGCGTACAGCCTGTTCGTGGTCCACCTACGGGTGCAAGGGCCGCGACGCTTCACGCCGCTGGGCGCGCCGGATGGGCGGGGCAGCAGCTTCATCACGGGACCGTCCGGGACCTGGACTGAAACGAGTGTCATCGCGCCGTGCCTGACGCTGTCCGAGGCGGTGGTGCTTGTGTGGGACAGCGACGGCCGCGCGCACGGGCCGGTCATCGGGCAACCCGGCGTGACGGCGCACAACCACCTCATCGTCCCCATGGGCTAACGCGGGGGGGCCCGACACGACAACGACCGATGGCAGAACCCTCGCTCGTCGCGCTCTATGACCAACCCTGACTACGCGGGGCCGACGATCGCCGACCGAGACACCGCCCACTGTCCCGTTCCATCGTCATGTCACGAGACACCGATCACGGTCCCATGTTATTGTCATGTCGCAAGGGGAGGACACCCAACCATGCAGACCGGCACCATGCGCACCCCGACAGAATATGCCCATCCCGACGCCCTGGTCTCGACCGCCTGGATGGAGGACCACCTCGCCACCTCCACCGTCCGTGTCGTCGAAGTTGACATCGACACGACGCTCTACGGGCAGGGGCATGTCCCCGGCGCCGTGGCCATGAGTTGGCGGCGCGAACTGCAAGACCCCATCCGCCGCGACATCATCGCGCGCGACGCCTTCGAGCGCCTGATGGGCGCCCTCGGTATCGCCTCCACCGACACCGTTGTCGTCTACGGCGATCACCACAACTGGTTCGCGGCCTGGGCCTTCTGGCTCCTACACCTCCACGGCCACCCCGACGTGCGCGTGATGGATGGGGGCCGCGCACTCTGGCTCGCTGAGGAGCGCCCGCTCTCCCTGGCCGTGCCGCGCCCGCGCCCAACGGCCTATCACGCCGTCGCGCCGCAGTCGGAGGTACGCGCCCTGCGCGCCGATGTGGAGCGCGCCCTCCGTGACGCCGATCACGCCGGCGCCCGCATCCGCCTGGTCGACGTGCGCACGCCCCGCGAGTTCTCGGGTGAGCAACTCCACAACCCCGCGTTCCCCCAGGAACAGGCGCTGCGGGGCGGCCATATTCCCGACGCCGTCAATATCCCCTGGGAGCGCTGCGTGCGGCCCGACGGCACGTTCCGGTCGGCTGCCGAGTTGCGCGCCCTCTACGGCGCGGCCGGCGTCGCGCCCGACCGGCCGGTCATCACCTACTGCAACATCGGTGAGCGCAGCAGCCATTCCTGGTTCGTGTTGAGCCAGTTGCTCGGGTATCCAGCCGTGCGCAACTACGACGGCTCCTGGGCCGAGTGGGGCAACGCGATCGGCCTGCCGATCGCGCGGTGAGCCGATGCCCTCCCCTCCGTCGCGCGACACGACCGCTGCCGCTCCCGTGCCGGTCGCGACGCTGCTGCTCGACCTGCACCAGATCCCGCGCGCTGGCCTCGCCCATGTGCTCGCGGCCGATGCGCGCCTGACGCCTATTTGGGAGGCGCCCACGCTCCGCGACGCGCTGCACGCCCCGTGCCTCCAGCCCCGGCTGCTGGTCGTCGATATGGCCACGCTTGCGGCCTCCCCCGCGAGCGATGGACCGCTCACGCCTGGCGACAAGGTGGATGGGCGGTCGCCCAGCCCCCTCATGCGCGCGATCGGGGCGCTCCGCGCGGCCTACCCGGACGCGCCGCTGGTCCTGCTCGCCGGTATCCGCCACGACCCCACACTGGTCCCGCTCATTCGCGCCGGGGTCGACGCCTACCTGCTCAAGGTCTCCGCGGCGCAACGTCTTCTGGACGCGGCGCGTGTCGCGCTCGACGGCGGCTTCTATCTCGACCCGCTCGTGGCGTCGCGCGCGGTCGCGACGCTCACCCATGGGCGGCCGTCGCTCCCACGGCCGCCGCGCGAGGCGCTGACCGACCGCGAGTTGGAGGTCCTGCAGGTCATGGTGCTCACCCCCCACTACGACGAGATCGCACGCCGCCTCTTCGTGAGCGCGGAAACGGTGCGCACGCACGTCAAGGCGGTGCTGCGCAAGCTCGACGACGGCGATCGCCTGCACGCCGTCCTGACAGCCTGGCGGCTCGGCCTGATCAGCCTTGGCGAGCCGCCGCCCCGTTTCTGACGCTGACGCCTGCGGGCCAAAAATCACCCTGGGGGGGGATAGGCGCACCGGCCGCCGTGCGGTACGCTATCGAACAGGAGACGCGCGCCATCCGTCAGTGGGAGCGACGTGGATGTGGTGGCCGGCCGGGCAGTCGGGGCGCGAGAAACGACATAAGGAGCGTGCGCATGTACTTCCAGCAGATCATGTACGACGACCTGGGCTGTGCCTCATACATCGTCGGCGGCGACACGGGCTGCGCCGTGGTTGACCCGCAGTGGGACAGCGCCCCCTACCTGGCGACGGCCCGGCAGAAGGGCCTAACCATCACCCACATCATCGAGACCCATGTCCACGCCGACCACGTCTCCGGGGGACGCCGCCTCGCTGCCGCGACCGGGGCCGTAATCTGTCTGCCCGCGGGCGTGGAGGCGGCCTACCCCTTCCAGCCGTTGCGCGACGGCGACGTGCTCGACTTCGGCGACCTCAAACTGCTTATCGTGGAGACGCCCGGCCACACGGCCGCGCACATCAGCGTCGTGGTCGAGGACCTCACGCGCGCGGAGGAGCCGTGGTTCGTGCTCACCGGCGACGCCCTCTTTATTGGCGACGCCGGCCGCCCCGACCTGACCCTGCGCGACCAGGCGGCGACGCTGCAGGCCAACCGCCTCGCCGCGCAACTCCACCACTCGCTCTTCGAGCGCCTTCTGCATCTCGACGACGGGGTGGAGGTCTACCCTGGTCACGTCGCGGGCTCGCTGTGCGGGCGAGCCATGAGTTCCAAGGCCAGCTCGACAATCGGCTTCGAGCGCCGCTACAACGTGGCCCTGGCGCCGCGCACAGTGGCCGAGTTCGCGGAGTTCATGACGGTGGGGCTTCCACCCAAGCCGGCCAACTACGAGACCGTCAAGCGCATCAACCTGGGACTGACCCCCGACGTGGACGTCGACCCGGACGCGCTCCCAGCCCTCGACCCGGCGGGGGTGGAGCGGGCCGTCGCCGCCGGGGCGGCCGTGCTCGACGTGCGCGGGCCGGCCTCGTTCGCCGCGTGCCACCTGCCCGGCGCCTTCGGCGTGGCCCTGACCATCGGCCAATTCGGCACGCGGGTCGGCATGCTCGCGGCGCCGGGGACGCCGCTCGTGCTCGTGGTCGAGACGGCGGAGGAGCGCCGCCGCGCGACGATCGCGCTGGCGGCGGTTGGTTTCCGCACGGTGGGCTATCTGGAGGGCGGCGTGGACGCATGGACGGCCGTGGGACGGCCCGTGGAGGCGCTGCCTGAACTCGACGTAGCGGACCTGGCGCGGCGTCTGGAGGCAGGCAGCCCTCCGCTGCAACTGGTCGACGTGCGTGACCCCGGCGAGTGGGACGTGGACCATGTGCCTGCGGCCCGACACATCTGGTTGAGCGACCTGGCCGCGCGCCTGGGCGAGATTCGGCGCGAACAGCCCGTCGCGGTGATGTGCGCGGGCGGCCTGCGCAGCGTCGCGGCGGCCAGCCTGCTCGCGCGCGCGGGTTACCAGGTGTACAACGTTCCCGGCGGCTTTAGCGGGTGGGCGCGGGCGGGCTTGCCGACCGCCGCTCAGGCCCCCACGCCGGTCGGCGCCGGGGCCTGAGCTTTACACGGAGACGCCACGGAGGGCGCGGAGAGGACGAGGACGGGTGTGTCGCGACGACCACAACGGCCGTCGGACCCAAGAAGGACCAGGACCGTGTCGGAGGGCGCGGTGGAGGAGGATCAGATGGAGATACGATCACGGGGCGGGACGGAACACCATAACGTCGTCATCATCGGCGGCGGCTCGGGCGGGATATCGGTCGCGGCGCGGCTCACGCGCGCCCTCCCCACGCCCGACATCGCGATCATCGAGCCCTCGGAGGCGCACTATTACCAGCCGCTGTGGACGCTGGTCGGCGGGGGCGTCTTCAAGAAGGAAGCCTCCCGGCGCGACGAGAAGCGCTTCATCCCGCGTGGCACGACCTGGATCAAGGAGCGGGCCTGCGCCATCGACCCGGAGGCGCGGACGGTCCAGACCGACGGGGGCCGGACGGTCGGCTACGACTACCTGGTGGTGGCGCCGGGCATCCAGATCGACTGGACGAAGATCAAGGGCCTCGACCTGGCGTTGGGCGCGAACGGCCTGTGCAGCAACTACGCCTACGAACAGTGCGAGGGTACCTGGCGGACCATCCAGGGCTTCACGGGGGGACAGGCCATCTTCACACAGCCAAGCACGGGGATCAAGTGCGGCGGGGCGCCGCAGAAGATCATGTACCTGGCCGACGACACCTTCCGCAAGCGGGGCGTGCGCGACAAGAGCACGGTCACCTTCATCTCGGGGACGCCCACCATCTTCGCGGTCAAGGCGTACGCCGAGACGCTCAACAAGGTCATCGCGCGCAAGGGCATCGAGACGCGCTACCGGCACGACCTGGTCGAGGTGCGCCCCCAGGCGCGCGAGGCCGTGTTCCACGGGTTGGAGGACGACAGCGAGGTGGTACTGCACTACGACATGATGCATGTCACGCCCTTTATGAGCGCGCCAGACTTCCTCAAGAGCAGCCCGCTCGCCGAGACGGCCGCGGGGCCGACCAAGGGCTACGTCAAAGCCGACAAGAGGACGCTGCAGCACCCCGACTACCCCACCGTCTTCGCGCTGGGCGACGCGGCGGCGCTGCCGACGTCGAAGACCGGGGCGGCGATCCGTAAGCAGGCGCCCGTCGTGGCCGCCAACCTGCTGACGCTGATGCGGCACGAGGGAGTCCACCTGCTGGCGACCTACGACGGCTACACCTCGTGCCCGTTGGTGACGGGATACGGCAAGCTGGTGCTGGCCGAGTTCGACTACAACCTGACGCCGAAGGAGACGTTCCCCCTCGACCAGACCAAAGAGCGGCAGAGCATGTATCTGCTCAAGGCGTACGGGCTGCCAGCAATGTACTGGCAAGGCATGTTGCGCGGACGGGTGTAAGGACCGCGTCGCCAGGCGAGACGGTGGAGGCTGGACGTGGCGGCCTGACCGACATGCCGCGTCCGGCCTGGGCGAGACGGTGGCGGTGACGGTGCGGCGCTCCTGGATAGCCGTCGGCCCCGGCCGCCGGTCGCGGGATGCGCCTGTCGCCATTAGACTCCTCCCGAGTGCGCACGATAGGGTCGTGGTCCGGGCGTGGTAGACGATGTCCACGATCGAGGTGCACACAGCGGACAAGAGTGTGCCGGCTACCTGACTCATCCGCCGTGATACGGCCATACAGCAGCGACTAGATAGCACAGCTAATTCAAGAGATGCGCGTCCACCACCTGCCGCGACACGCCGCCTAACCATCGCGTCCGTCGTCACCAGCACCGTTCTCAATGATCGATATCTACGCCAGCGGCCTGCATAACGATACGCCCTTGCACCGGCGACGAAGGGTCTATCCAGCAGGTGTCACAGAAGGCCCACGTTCCTCAATCCGATGCGCCGATGTACGACATGCCCTCCTCGATTGCTTACGTTTCCGAGCGCAACTGCGGAGGACGGCGGTCAAGGGATAGGAGGCACGACCACCGCTGATCGCACTGTTCACGGAGGGGACCGATCCCCCATACTTGTCCTCCGGGTGCCTGAAAATAGAAGTGACCGGTGGCATAATCCACCCGCTGCAGGCCGGCATCGAGGACCTTCCGTTGTAGGGCCACCGGGTCGTCGATTTGTATCTCGAGCCAGGCCCCGCGGCCGGCCTGCTCCTCATCGAGCGCATCCACCGTAAACTCGACACTCACCGATGCGTTATTGGGAAACCGGACAGCTACGATGGACGTTCCTGGCCGTACCACAGCCCGGCAGCCGAAGATGTCGGTGAAGAACGCGGTCAACTCCTCTTGAATATCCGGGCGCGCAAAGGGGTGAATGCGCTTGCTCAGGGCCATCATCGGTCTATCCTTCCCTGTCCCTAGACCCAGCGCCGGGCACGCGCCTTGTACTGCCGGTACTCGTCGCCAAACCGTTGCTCCAGATAGCGTTCCTCACGGTCGATTACGCCTCGCCGCATCACTATAAGGACCGCAGGCAACAATAAGGCGGGCCACCGGGCGTTCGCGCCGAGTGTTATCCCTGCATAGAGGAGGGTGAACGCAAGGTACATTGGATTGCGGGTAAGAGCGTGTCCACAAACCCCCCAGCTCCCAGGTCTCGTTTTCGACCCAACGGGGACCACATCGGTGGTTGCGGGGGCCGCCGGAGGACGCGCCCGCCACCCTCGTGCGGTTGCTCACCCTCAGGAACGGCGCGGGGGCGGGTGCGGAGCGTCGGGTGACCGCTGGTGGACGCAGGATCGTGTGTGGATGGCACCAACGGATCCTGGGATCGATCAAAACGTGAGGGGGACAGGTGGGAGGTTTGTGGACACGCTCTAAAGCGATAGGGGCCCGTCGCCACGATGGCCTGCGTTGGCTCGCGCGGATCAGGCGGTGTGTCCGCGCGCCGTAAGGCGGCGAACGCGGTGGCGCCGACCGCCAGAGCGCTCCCGATCAGCGCCACGCCGAGGACCCGACTAAGAACGCGTGGGACGATGGCGATGGGGCGGACGGCATGGAGCACGAGGCCCACGACGAGCGGGCCTAGATAGATGAGCGGCGGGAGCGCGATGACGCCCGCAATATCCTTGTTCTCCTCAGCCATTGTCCCCTCCACCTGACGCACCATCCTACGTACTTGTGTATTGGTTGACGGTCGTGCGCAGTCTGTGCAAGCGGGCGCGCTCGACGGATACCGGCCTGTATCCGCCACCCAGTATAGCAGTCCTGCGGGCGTGCCCTCCTCTGCTTCGTGAATGAAGAGTTTGCGCAGCGAGGTCTCGTTCCTGTCGCGGTGGGCCGATACGCGCCATTCGTCATGCTGCGCGGCGCGCAAGTCCCCCCAAAGCCGGAGGACTGCACGGCGGTGCGAGAAGATGCCAACGACGGCGCTGCGCCGCTTGAGTTCCGTGCCGAGGCGTTCGAGCAGGTTGGTGCTATGCACTGGCGGCGATGGGCTGCTGGGACGTCGTAGAAGGTGAGGATCTCGCCCTCGGCGGCGAGTAGGAGCTGCATGACGGCGGGGAAACGCTCCTCGGGGGCCCCGACGACCGGCAAAAGCTGCGCCCCAAAGGCCGCCTGTGTACCGACTACGTCCTCCGTCCGATGCATACCGCGAGAGTAACAATAGGTGATATGCGCGCATCGCTCACGGCCACATCCTGCGTTCTGTGGGTCACCATGCTACCTCCTTCGACGCTGGTAGATACGTGCTGTCCTCGCATGCCTATACGCTGAGATGCATGATCATCCGTTGGCGTGAGTGGTCATCGGATCGTCACGGCGGCCAAGAGCCGGCTCGGGCAAGCACGATGATGTCACTCACACAGCAGTCGCTTTTCCCCTTTGCCTGCGAGGTGGTGAATGCCTGCCGATCCGTTCATAATGTGCCTTCATCGCGAACGGTGAAATAGTTGCGCCGCACGACGACGACAACGGGGTACGCTGGATCAACTCATCTCGGGTCTCGGATAGTACGTCGCTTCCCCCGCCACGCCGCACGTTCGCCAGCCATTGGCACTGCATATACATGCGCTACGTGGAATCTATATGCAGTGCCAGCATCAGTTCACACCGTCGTCACCCATGTCATATGATGGGTGGCAGAAGGCCGCGCCATGACGGCACCGATGTAAGACATGCCCTCGTGACAGCGAGTGCATTGGCACGCCGTCCCGTGCAACGCGCGGTGATCGGTGTCGGCGTTGGACATCCGCCGCGGGGGCCTGTATGCTGAACGCACGAGGTCCTATCCGTGTTCGTCCAGTAGCCCCACAGGGTCGAGGTGCCGTATGAGCCAGAACGAGATCGTGCGCTGCGTCATCCATCCCGGCATCGGCATCGCCCGCGTCGGGGACAGCCCAACCGACTTCTTCATCGGCCCCGAAGTCCCCGGCCGGCTACCCGATCCGGGGGGAACCGGCTACAAGGACGCGCGGGGGCACATCAAGCGCCAGGTCGCGCGCTTCCGCCTCTACGGCCTCGACGCGGCCGGTGCCGTGGTACAAGAACTCACCGCGGCCGACGCGGACATCACATGGACCGTCCACTTGGCCAATAAGAAAGCGGCCTGGTACCAGTTCAGGCTCGCCCTCGACATCCCCGAGGCGTCCGCCCCGTCGTTGCCGCCAGACCTGCGCAGCCGTCGGCGCAACGCCTCCGTCGTCGGTGCCGCCCGCGGGCAACTCGTCATCGACCCGGGGCCGCGCTCCATCCGCGGCGCCAACGCGCAAGGCCCGGCCTATCGCTTCGACGGCGGGCATTTTATGGGCACGCCCGTGTCCCTGGGCGAGTTGCGCACGGGCGGGGCCGGCAACCTGCTTGTCTTTGGGGGCGCGGGGCAGTCGGGGACGCCGCAGCCGCACAACCCGGTCACCACGTTCGGCAACAACGACGGCTGGCACGACGACGTCGCCGACGGCCCCGTCACCGCGCGGGTTGTGCGCGGGGGCAAGGACCTGCCCGTGACGGGGGCCTGGGTGATCGTCGGCCCGCCCAACTACGCGCCCGGCATCGCCGCCGTCGTCACGCTCTACGACATCGCCCGGCAGGCGTACCTCGACGGACATCCGCATCTCCCGCCGCGGCCGGTCTCCTTCGCGCGCGACATCTACCCGCTCCTGGAGCGGTTCGACCGGCTGCAGTGGGTCAACGAGGGCTTCTACCGCGGCTACGGCTGGCACGGCCAGGTGCCGCTGCTCGACCCGGCCCGCCTGGCGCAGTTCGCCGATCCGTCCGCCTCCGCCGCGACCGCCCGCCAGCAGGTCTACGCCCGCTTCCGCGACCCCGCCTACGGCGCGTATCAGGAGGACGCCTGGCCGCGGGTGTTCGGCGACTCGTTCGACCAACCCCCGCAATACCCGCAGCAATTCCTGGCGGTCACGCGCGAGCAGTACCGCTGCCTGACGGCGTGGGCGCAGGGCCACTTTGCGGCGGACTGGCGCGGCGCGCCGCCCACGCCGGCGCAGCATATCGAGGATCTGCCGGTGACGGCGCGGCCCGCGGCCCTCGACGAGGCGGCGCTGGCCGCGTGCTCGGGCGGTCCCTTCCACCCCGGTGTGGAGGCCACGTGGCCCCTGCGCCGGCCGAGCATGTACGCCGACCTGTGTCGCCTGAACGCGCGGCCGCCGGGGCAGGCCGAGCCGGACTACGGCGACGAGCTCACCCCCGCCCGCGCCCTGGGAGCCGACGGCCCCCTGCACGCCAGCGGGCCCGGGGACGTGACGCGATGGATGGCCGTGCCCTGGCAGACCGACACCTCCAGTTGCGGCTCGGGCTCGGCCTACCCTAACTCAACGCGGCAGCCGTCGCCGTTGCCCGACCTGCCCACGTTCTGGCCGGCGGCGGTCCCCAACAAGGTGCTGACCGAGCAGGCCTACCGGCGCATCCTCGACGGCGGGCTCGCCCCGCAGGAGCGCCAGGCCGCCTTCTCGTCAGGGCGCGTGCCCTGGGCGCGCCATCTGGCGCCCGACTACGAGGGGCGCATCCGCCAATTCGGCACGGACTGGCCGCGCCTGGGCCTGATCGAGCCGCAGCCCGGCCCGCCGCACGACGCGGCGTTCCCCGCCGAGATGCACGTGGAGCGCGAGAGCGGGTTCCCCGAGGGGCCGTCGCCGCATGCGCTGGCCATGGTCGCGGCGTCCGGCGGCGCGGGCGGGGGCGGGGCACCGACGCGGCAGGACCTCGACGCGGCGGCTGCGGCGGAGCGGGACATGCCGACCCAGCCCCCGCTGGACGACTGGCGCGCGCACCTATGATACGCGACGACGGTGGGGAAGCGGATGCCGCTGCGTCCCCGCCGCCCCTGGACGTGGCGGTGATCGGGGGCGGGCCGGCGGGGGCGAGCGCCGCCCTCGCCCTGGCACGCCTGGGCGCCCGCGTCGCCCTCGTTGATCGTGGCGTCGCCCGACCACGCCTGGGCGAGGGCCTGCCGCCGGCCGCGACCCCGCTGCTGCAGGGGTTGGGCGTGTGGGCCGCCCCGGAGGCCGCGGGGCATCGGCGCTCGCCGGGCATCCGCTCAAGGTGGGGCGGCTCGGAGGTGGCGGAGGTCGACTTCGTGCGCCAGCCCCACGGCACGGGCTGGCAGCTCGACCGGGGGCGCTTCGACGCCGACCTCGCACGGAGCGCCCGCGCGGCCGGGGTCCTATGGCTCGGCGGCGCCCGCGTGCGCGGGCTGGAGCGCGCGGCCCGCGGCCGGTGGCGGCTCGCCCTCGACCACCCCGAGGGGGCGCGGGCCCTGGACGCGGCGACCCTGGTCGACGCGAGCGGGCGCGCCCGCTGGGCCGCACGGGCGCTGGGGGCGCGCGTCCTGGCCTACGACCGGCTGGTGGCCACCGTCGCCACCTACGCGCCCTGCGCGGGCGCGGGCGGGGAGGACCCCGACGCGCGCACCGTCGTGGAGGCGGTGCCCGAGGGCTGGTGGTATGCCGCGCCCCTCCCCGACGGGCGGCTGGTGGTCGCGCACCTGAGCGACGCGGACCTTGCCGCGCGCCCGCGCGCCCTGACGGGCGGCGGATGGGAGGCGGCGCTGCGCGCGACGACGGACATCGGCGCGCGCGTGGCGCGGCGCGGTGGCCGCCTCGAGGACGGGCTGCGCCGCGTCGGGGCCGACAGCTCACGGCTGGAGACGGCGAGCGGGGCGGGGTGGTGGGCCGTCGGGGACGCGGCGACGGCGCACGACCCGTTGTCGTCGCGGGGGCTGCTTCTGGCCGTCGAGGCCGGGCCGCGCGTGGCGCGGGCCATCGCGGGACGGGAGGACGGGACGGACACCTACGCGGCGTGGGTAGCGCGGGCGTACGCCCGCTACCTGGCCCAATGGTTGGGCTATTACGCGGTCGAGCGGCGCTGGCCGACGGCGCCCTTCTGGCGGCGGCGGCACGCGGCGTGGGAGCGGGTGACACAGCCGTGAGCACGGCGCGTGTCAAAGGCGCCGCACGCCCGGCTCCCCATAGTCCGCCCGCAGCCCGTGGTACCCGTACCCGTGCAGTGTGCGGCGCTCACACTGCGGCCTACCAGCGGCCGATGGTCTCCCGCAAACGCCGGTCGCTCCACTTGGCGTACACGCGCGTCGTCTCGAGCGTGGCGTGGCCGAGGTGGCGCGCCGTCGTCTCCAGGTCCTGCGTCTCGGCGTACACGCGCGTCCCCGCCGAGTGCCGCAGCGCGTGGACGCCCTTGGCCGCCACGCCCGCGGCCTCGCACAGCGCCTGCACGTGGCACCAGGCGCTCACGGGCGTCCGATACGGCAGTACGTAGCCGTCGGCGCGCGGCGGCAGCGCCAGCAGCGCCTGCTTGAGCGAGGCGCTCATCGCCACCGTCCGCGCCTTGCCGCCCTTGCCGTGGCGCACCACCAGATCGCGGCGGCCAAGGCTGAGGTCCGTTCGGCGCAGGTCGACGCACTCGCGGGCGCGCAGGCCGGCGTGCGCCCCGAGCAGCACGAGGGCGCGGTCGTGCGGGTCGGTCGCCGCCCGCAGGAGAGCGGCCACCTCGTCGTCGTCGTAGGGCAGGCGCTTCTCCCAGCGCGGGGTGGGGTCGTGCGGGAGGCGCACGTCGGTGAAGGGGTCGAGCAGGACGGCCCGGCACCAGCGCAACGCCGCATAGAGGCCGCGCGCGGCGGCGATCCGGCAGGCGATCGTCGCCGGAGCCAATCCGCGCTGCTGGAGCGCACGCACGTAGTACATCGCCGCCTCCGGGTCGGGCCGCAGCAAGTCTTCCTCCGTCCATGCCGCGAGGACCTGCGCGAGGCCGACACGATAGCTGCGCACCGTGCTCGGGGCGACCGTCGCCCCCGCCTTGCTGAAAGTGCGCAACCAGGCCTCGGTGAGGCTCCACAAGGTCCCCGCGTCCTTCTCACGGGCGGCCTGCATGGCGACGCGACGACGGTCCGAGCGAGGCATGCGCAGCCAAGCGGTGGCCCCGTCGGCCCCGGTGCCGAGGTAGTGGACGAGGGCGGTAGACGGGGATGGGGAAGCGGACATGGCGGACCTCCAGACTCGACGCTTTTCGTCGCATCGTAGCCCGTCGGGGACCACATCCTCTACGCCATATGCACAACCTGGTGAGGGGCTGGACGTGGGGGATCATCAGCGCGGCCCCATTATCATTCACTGCGTGTCGACATAGTCACGCACGACGGTTGTTATCCAAAGAACCTGCATCGCCCCTTGCCTCACGCTCTCCCGGTGCGTGGGAGTGGCTTGAATGCATCGATGTCCGTCTCGCCCGACACCAGGAACTTCAGCAACGATTTCCCCTGGAAGCGGCACGTTTGCATGATCCCGAGGAGCCGCAAATAGTGGGGAGCAGCGGACGCGAAGAACGTTCCCGATATCTTCCTCTGGACGGCGAGGTGCCTGATAGATCGTTCCGCCATGTTGTTGTTCCAGGGTATCCCATCGTGATCGAGGAACGTGAACAAGCTGCCCCTGTAGCGGTCAAATCTCTTCTGATAGGTGATGACCACCTCAGACGTGTAGGTGGCGTGGTCGATGGTGGTCGTGTAGAACGCGTTGACACGCTTCCTGTGTTTGCCGAAATGTCGCGCTTTCAGCCCATACCGCCGCGCATCCGCGAGGATGGGCGCGATGAGATCGCCAACCGCGCCGACGAAACGTTCCAATTCGCCATCGAACGGGCGATCCCAAAGGTCTTGGTTGAGGTCTCGGATGAGATGGACGAGACATTTCTGCTGGCGACACGCGACCGCGTCATAGCCGCCATAGAAATCCGAGATGAGGATGCCGTCGTAGCCGGACAGGATCTCGTGGACAATCGCCGCCTCTCGCGTTTTGGTCAGCTTGAAGAACACATGGGTTCCATCCGTGAAGACCCACACATACTGGTCTATGCCTTCGATGTTTATCTTGGTCTCGTCAACATGGATGAAAGGGCTGCGTAGGATTGCCTGAACGATCCTCTCTTCGGTGGTGGAATAGTAGCTGAAGAAGTACGAGAGGAAGTTGACGATCGAGGTCTCGCTCATCCGCTCGTTGAATTGGTCCTCCAGCACTTGCACGATCACGCGATAGGGGAGGCGCAGCACGAGCCGCTGGTAGATGACCCACGATTGGAAACCATGACCGAACAACGCGTTGCTTCCGTTCTTGTCCATGCCGGCAGGCCTATAGGATCTCTGGCACATCCGGCAGTATGCTTTGGGGCCGACGTACCGCGTGACAACCTTGCGGCACCCATTCTTGGTGAAGACGAGATCAATGGTGTACGCCGTTGCCATCGCCGCCGTGGCGCGTAGTGGTTCTCCGGCACACCGAGGGCATGTCTCTCGCAGCGGGATGTGCCGGATGATTCCTGGCCGCGTGGGCGTTGCCCGATGGTGCCCAGGATGCCCCTTCTGAGCCCCGCGCTTTTTGTGTGGGGTGTCTCCCCCCTCATGCCGCGACAGGTCTATCTTCGTCCGATCATACGTGGCGTGGGCCGACAGGAGGATCGCCTCGAACTGGCCATGAAGCCGCGCCCCTTGTTCCGTCGCCATCCGTTTCGGCGCGTCGGCGAAATCTATGTCCGGCAACGCGTCGGCGGCGACGCGTATCCTGTCGAGTTCGTCGACCAAGCGTGCCAGGGCGTCGCAGTCCTCTTTGTTGTACACGATGAGGTGTTGTTTGTCATCAGGGCTGTCGCCGTCCTCCCAGCGGTGCCGCCACACGAGGCTTTGCAGGCCGGATGCATCGGGTGAACTCCACGTGGCGCCGAGGAAACGGCCGATGTCCTTGAGGCTGTTCGAGCGGACAGGGAAGTACACCTTGCCATACACATGCGTCGTCAGGTTGACCAAGCGCTTCTTGAGAGCGCTGCCATCGGACGGATACCGCCTGGCCATCCGTTCGACGGCAGCGGTTTCGTAGCTCCCGTAGTGATAGATCGGGGCGTCGGGATAGGCCCCCGTGATGGCAAGGAACTGGTCCCAGATCGTTTTTTCGTCGCGCGTTGTGTCCGCCCAAAAGGAGTGATGGGATATCTTGTGGCTCTCGCGGACTTGGAGCCCGATGAGATAATACGTCTGTCTATCGGGGTTGCCTTCTATGTCCAGGAATAGCTCGGTCGGTTGCCGGGACAGACTGGGGGATTCCTGGAGATAGGTTTTGCCCATGCGTAGCGCCAGCGCCTGTAGTTCCAGTTTGTGCGCCACCGTCGTCTCCGTCGAGCGCTTCCTGCTCTTGCGGGGCCGGAATAGATACGATAGCTGCGTGATGGTGAAGATGCCTTTTCTCTGGTAGCGTCGCATACTCTTGGGCGTCATGCGGTCCAGCAAGCTAAGATCATCAGCCTTCTCTGCCTTGTCTCGACAGCGGGCCCGAAACTGACAGGTCGGGCAATGCTTGTTCAGGATCACGGGTGGTGGTTCGATGGGAGGGGCATCCGCCCACTGTTTCAGCGGATTGAGGAGGAGTCCGAGAGGTTTATAGTGTTTCCGTAGATCGATGGCGTGACGGTGCTCGTCAAGCCCAACAACTGTTCCCCGCGTGGGGACAGTGGTTTGTATGTACCCAAGGACAAGACCGGCAAACGCGATCTGAAGCTTGTGCTCATTCGTCAGACTGTCTGTTGCCGTCACAATCGTCGGTTCATAGCTAAAGTTCCCGAGCGACGACCGTGTGGGAACCCTCGTCAACGCGGCGTATTCGGCCGTTAACCCGCGTGCGTGGAGCGTCAATCCAATGAGATAGTCCTTGCCATCCGTGAGATCGGTGTGATCGCGCGCCGTGATAGCGTGCTGGTCCTCGCCGAGAACGACGCTGTAACGGGCTTGATTCATCTGTCGTTGCCGCTCAAGAATCCCCACATACTCGTGTTGCAGCCCGATCTCATCCGTGCAGAGCAGGAGATAACCTTTGAGTGGGCAGTGCGCATACGCCACGACGATCTCAGAGGTGATTGGTTTGTTCATGTGTCGTGGCATGGCTCCTCCCCTCGCCCTACACCGGTTGTCCGTCCAGACGGGGCCTGTCTGTCGGCCTGAACCACACGTTCGCTTGTTGGTGGACGACCAACCGCTCCCCCTCGAATCGGCAGGTGAGCGTCCGCTCGAACGGTGTCTCGTGCCACCAGAGTTGCGCGACGCATGTCCGCTTGTCCACCCAAACCCCGCTCGACGCGACGGGTCAGGTGTCCGCGCTCAATAGCGCGACGCCCCATGACTACCCCCCAGCACCGTAGAGGACCCGCTGCATGCCCCAGTCGTTGCGTGCCGTGTAGCTCCATTATCTTTCGCCTCGCCCACCGATACCGATGTAGACATGCACGATGGGGATCACATTGGTCTTCTCAATATATTAGTCCGTTTCGTCTGGTGCTGCGATGCCCGTATCGTCATGCGCTTGGTGCGATTTCTTCTTGTGGCTATGGGCGAGGTGAGGAGGCACGAACCCTTCGGGATAGAGCTCGATAGAGGAGCGGCGCCGCTTCCACCGTTTCCTCCGGCAGAATACATCCACATCCTGCTCCTTCGACAGGAGAAATTTTAGGAAGCTAACTCCTTTGTAGCGGCATGTCTGGCAGATGCTCAACAGCACGAGATAATCGCTCAGCCCCGATTCAACCAGGCTTGCACCCACCTGCTCTCGATAGTAGGCGAATTGCTTGATGGCATACTCGGCATTGTTGTTATTCCAAGGCACCCCATCATAATTGAGGAATGTGAACAATTTGTACCGATACTTGGTCAACCGCGTCCGCAGGGTCTCAGCAGCTTCGGAAGAGATACTTTGTGTGTTTGTCAAGGTAAAACTCGGCCATTCGATACGCTAAAAGTCGGCCACGTCAACATGCGCTAGCCACGCGCCCATCGGTCGCGTGATGCGCCAATAGCGACCGCCATCTGTCCATCGTCCTC
>JAABUU010003414.1_pt1 | contig 20279 bp, 20 predicted proteins | sample 5559301 | NCBI WGS metagenome assembly JAABUU01 (sample SAMN10711884, study PRJNA513360) | rock metagenome | isolation source: Antarctica rocks | place: Antarctica: Victoria Land, Richard Nunatak white | reverse complement strand
CTGGTCATCGCGCAAGGCATACCGCCGCGTCATCGCCGCCCCCTTCGCCGCCGCCTTTACCGTCGCTCCCCGCTGCTACGACGACCTTACCACAACTGAGGGCACGCCCTAGTCATCCCTGCCGAAGGAGTAATCGATACTGATAGTAAACCGATAGCTGTCGCTGATAATCCCAGCCTTCAGCCCCCAAATGACGGGGACGAGAAGTGCCTCAACCAGTCGGCTTCTGTTGCGGGATCGACATTCTCGATGGAATCCCAGAGTAACAGGGGAAGATCAGCGTGAAATTCTTAATGCTTAGCAGTTGAGCGCCACTCAGACGCGAATCGCCGGGAATTCTCTGGTAAATGCGTAAGCCTAATTTGCTCACGTGCATATGCGCGGGATGGGAGGATCGGGCGTCATATTTGAGCCAGCGAGACGATTGCGCATTGCCCGATGGAAAAAACTGCCGGACCTTCCTCAGCGGCTCGCTCCGGGTACGGGGCGGCCGCGGACGTGACTGCTCCGCGACGAGAGTTTCCTTATGCATATCTACAATTAAATCATCTGGGCCCGGTAGCCTCTTTCATTTACACTCAGGAAGAAGCTTCGCGCATACGTAGTTACACTCCCAGAACTGAGTCACACTTCACCAAGGATGGTAGGGATGATCGATATGCGGATTAGGAATAACCCGCAGCTGCTAAAGTTCCTAAGGTAGCCTTCTGACGCTAACTTCGGGCTATACTGAGTATGCTGTCATCGCGACTGGAAGGGTATGAAGTATGCGTGGATCGACTGCAATCTACTGCCGTGTATCTTCCACTATTCAAGAAGACGGTCTCAGTTTGGATGAGCAGGATCGCTTGTGCAAAGAATACGCGACTCGTCATAATCTTGTCGTTATCTCATCTTATTACGAAACTGCTGATGGGGAAGAGATCGAGCGGCCAAAGTTACGTGAACTCCTCGCTGCGGGAAAGCGTGGTGAAATCGAGCATGTTATCGTCTGGAAGCAGGATCGCCTCGGTCGTGGCAACAAAGCTCATGAGGTGGTCTGCTACATGTGCGAGTTGGCCGGAATCGAGCCACACTGTGTGCTCGAACCGTACGGAGATTCATCGGAAGCGATGATGACACGCGGGATTCGCGGCATCGTGTCGGGTGAGGAGAAGAAGAGTATTCGTACTCAGGGCGGGCGGCAGGCTCGTGCGCGCGCCGGGAAACTCATCCCCGGTCCGCGCCCGCTCTACGGCTATCGGTATGTCGATATCGGCACGGGTAAAGGCCAGACGAAAGTTGCTTACGAGGAGGATCCCCTGACCGCCCCTGTCGTGCGGCGCATATTCCACGAGCTGGCCGCCGGGAGCTCACTGCGGAAGATCGCTAGTGGGCTTAACACCGATGGCATACCTACTCCCTGGCGTGCGAAGCAATGGCTCTATTCGGCGGTGCGCCTCATCGCTCAACATCCGGCATACTGCGGCGATGGCTACGCGTATGGTTCGGCGAAGCGGGAGCGCGTGAAAGGCTCGTCCGGTTTCGGAGGACGCTATAACCGTGTGCCTCGCGATCAATCTGAGCGCATCGCGCTACCCGCGGGGACGATCCCGCCCCTGGTGAGCCGCGTCGAATGGGAGGCGGCTCATGATGTGGCCGCCAGAAACAAGCGAGAGGCGGTCCGTCACAACCGCGATCCGGAAGCTTTCCTTCTGCGTGCCGGCTTCGTCCGGTGTGGACAGTGTGGGCGTGCGGCCCACACTGTCTGGAAGCCAGGGAAGCCAGGTACAGAGCAGGCCTCACGCCCGAACTACGTGATCTTCCGGAATCGCACCGACGCGACCCATGTCGACTGTCAAAGCACGGTCATCAGTGCCGAGCGCCTGGACGCTGCGGTTTGGGCGCGGATTGAGGCGGTGTTACTGGACGAGGATACAATCCTCCGGGAGGTCGCGAAGCTTCGCACCAGCGATCCGACGAGCGATGAGACGCGTGCGGTGGAGCGTGCCCTGACCGAGATTGCGCGCCAGCAGGCGAACGCGGCACGCGCCATAACGGTTTTGGATGCGGATGCCGCCGCCCCGCTGGTGAGCCAGCTGGCTTTACTCGCCGCTCGTAAGTCCGAACTCGAGGCGGAATTGTCGGCGATCGCGCTTCGCCGCGAGCTTTGGACGCGCACGCAGGAGACGCTCGACCAAATCGCGTCGTGGCGGAGCAGGGTAGCGGCAAATCTCGCGCGATTGACGTATGAGCTGAAGCGGGATATGCTCCGCGCGATGGACGTGCAGGTTATCTTGTGGCCCGCCGATCACGAGCCTCGCTACCAGATCGAGGCCTCGGTCCCTTTCGAGACAGCGATCGAGAATGGCGACGCGATTGTGAGCAGTACGACTCGATGATCCACACCTTCTCCGAGCGGACCGAGGCGATCCTCGATGCCGCCGGGGCGCGGTGGTTCCAGATCGATGCCACCACCCCGATCGAGCGTTGGTCCGACACGATCGTCCGCGCCGCCACCTTCGCACGCACGACACACCGCCCGATCTTCATGCTCGTCAACCTCATGGATGGCTAGCGGGCGTCATATCCCACAAATGATGCCCTGCGCTGCAGGGCCGATACTCGCCAGCAAATAGCGATGCCGATCGTGCTCAAGCGCGGGGCCTGGATGCACCATGCCGCGAATTACGCCCGCCGCTAGCCTGTGCGCTCTTCATCTGACAATGCCCTGCGGGAAACCGCAGGGGTGCCGCAGGACCGCTCCGCGCCGTCGCCCTTCGGTGTCGGTTCCAGCGGTCCAGCGGAAGGACCGGTTCGGGACGATAGGCAGGATGGGCGCGGGATCGGCACACGAGAGGACGAGCAGCGCGTGAGGAGGACGGTGGACGGCTCGGGGAGAAGAGTGGCGGAGGACGAGGCCGGGGACCACGGCCCCAGCGCTGCTCCCGGTGCTGCTCCCGGTTCGACACCTATCAATCGGCGGAAGTCCAGGAAGGCCGCCGACGCCGAGCGCCGGGAGCGGCATCGCCTGGCCGAGGAGCGCATCGAGGCGGAGCGGGCGCAGCGCCGCGCCGACAACCGCGCCGCTCGCGAGCGGGACGCCGCCGAACGCGCCGAGCGCCAGCGTGTCGCCGACGCGGAACGAGAAAACGCGCGACGGCAGGATGAGGAGCGGCTGCGGCGGGAAGCAGCGGGGCATCTTCGGCGGACATCCGGGGCCGGGTCAGCGGGGGTGCGCTCCGCTCCGGTGGGCGCCGACGACGAGGCGATCCAGGCGGCGCGGCGCGCGGAGGCGGCACGCCAGGCCGAGGAGGCTAAGGCGGCCGCGCGGGAGCGGAAGCGGCGGGTGGAAGCGGAGCGGCGGGCCGCGCGGGCCGAGCGCGCTCGCCGACAAGCCGAGGAGAAAGCGGAGCGGCGTCGGCAGCAAGAAGAGGAGCGCCGTGCCGAGCGTGAGGCCGATCACGCCCGTGCGCGCGGTGCCGATCCCTACGCGATCCTCGGCATCGCGTCGAACGCAACCGTCGAGGAGGTGGCCCGCGCGTACCGTCGGCTCGCGCGGACGCACCACCCGGACCTCAATCAGGAGGGGACGCCGCAGGAGCGCGCGGCACGCGAGGCCGAGATGAAGCGCGTCAACGTCGCCTACGGCCTCCTGGGCGACTCGCAGCGCCGCAAGGCATACGACCGGCTGCATCGCCGCTCCTGACGGGCGCACATTCGGTACGGAACGGCGCATACCGCTCGGGTGTCCGATCGAAGGGGAAGACCATGCTCGGTCAGCGTATTGTGCGAGCTTTGCTCCCGACGCACATGGATTTGGCGCGCGCGAATGGCGTACATTTCTTGTCTGTCGGGTTCGTCGTGGTCACCTGAGTTCGGGTACTCACCAGCGTTATCTATAGCAGGCGGGAGCGACATAGGTGGGATCGTCGCCCTCATCGCCGTGGTGAGATAGGCGTGGAGACAGAGCCGAGGGTATGGTGCCGTTCCTGCCAGACTTGCTCATCGCCGTCATCGCCACCTGGCTCGGGGCGACGGTGGTCGCGCGCGCCCCGCGTTATTACGTGGCGCGTGTCTTCGGGCTGGCGATGGCGTTGGCGACCCTGTGGAGCGGCTCGCGCGTCGTCATGCACCTGACCGACGCGGACGAGGTCGTGCGCTTCCTGCTCGCTGTGGAGGCGGGGATGGCGGCGCTGGCCCCGGCGGTCCTCCTCCATTTCTCGCTGGCCTATTGCCACAGCGGGCGTTGGCGGCGCGCGCAGCGCCTCACGCTCGGGGTCGCCTACCTCGCGGGGATCGCCGTCACCATGCAGGGGCTGATCGACCGCGAGTATCCGCTCGCGATCCAGAACCCGCACCCGATCCTCGGGCTTCCTGGCCTGGTCGTCATCTGGGGCTGGATCGCCCTACGCGCGGCGCTCCTCCTCGCGACGCTCTGGTGGGCCTGGCGTGCCTGGCGCACGGCGACGGCTGGCGCACGGCGCGAGCGCCTGACGATCTTGCTCCTGGCGCTCGGCATGGCGTCGGTGGGGATCCTGGCGACGATCTTCGCTCACCAATTCGACGGCCCCGAATGGCCGGGAACCACGGCCCTGGCTATCAGCCTCGGCCTTGCCACCTATGCCGTCGCCGCCGGGCATGTCTTCCGCACCCCAGCCGCCGCGCGGCGCTCTTTCGTCGCCTCGCTCGGCACCGGACTGCTCACCGCCGCCTACGTCGGTCTGCTGCTCGCCGTCGACCGCCTTGCGCGCGTCGCGCTCGGCACCGACGCGCCACTGGTGACCACGCTCGCCCTGATCCTGACGATCGCTCTGTTCGACCCGGTGCGCGAGCAGCTACGGTCGCTCCTCGGTCGTCGTGCCGATCGCCGTGACGCGCAGTATCGGCGACTCGCGCGCGCGCTCGGCGGGGAACTACTGGCGGGGCAGCGCCCGCAAGATGCGATCGCGCCGGCGCTGGCCCAGCTTTGCGAGACTATCGGCATCGGCGCGGCGGCGGTCCGCGATGAGGCGGGGGCGGCGATCGCCACCTTCGGGCCGCAGGCGGCGCTGTCCGTCGGCTCGACCCTCACCCTGCGCCTGACGAGCGGTGCGCGAGCGTATGGACACGCACACTTCGGCGCGAAGCACGGTCAGCTGCCCTATCGCCGTGAGGAGACCGCGCTGCTGCGCGATGCCGCCGCCTTCGTGGCCGCCTCACTGCGGCTCGCCGAGCGCCAGACCGAGCAGGCGGCGGCGTTGGAGGCGCTCGCCGCAGAGCGCACGGCGTTGGCCGCGCACGAGGCGACCCTCGCCTCCGCGCTGGAGGTCGCGCCCGCCGCGCCGCCTGCCGGTCTGTACATCCATGCGCTCGGGCCGTTGCGCGTGGAGTTGGATGGGACGCCGATCCGGCAGTGGGGCGGGGCGAAGGCGGGGAGCCGCCAGGCCGTGGCGATCTTCGCCTTCCTCTTCGACCGGGGCGAGCGCGGCGTGACCAAGGACGAGTTCCTGGAACTGATCTGGCCGGATGTGCCGCTCGACAAGGCCGATCTCGCCTTCCATCGCACGCTCGGTGGCTTGCGTCGCGCGCTCGAACCGGGCCTCGCGCGTGCGGGTGACGGGCATGTGATCGCCTTCGGCCACGATCGCTACCGCCTCGCCACGGCGGCGGTCGCCTGGAGCGATGTCGCGACCTTCGAGGCACAGCTCGCGACCGCCGGTGCGGCCCGCGATCCCGCCGACGTGCGCGCCGCGCTGGAGGAGGCCCGCGCCCTCTACCGGGGGGAATACCTCGACGACTGTCCCTTCTATGGCGACAGCGAATTCGTGGAGGAGCGCCGCCAGCTCCTGCGCGCCCGCCATGTCGATCTGCTGCTCGCCCTCGGCGAGCGGTGCGAGGTGGTAGGGGATACTGCGGGCGCGGCGTCCTGCTATCGCGATGCCTTGCGCGCCGCCGACGATAATTGCCCGCGCGCGGATGCGGCCCTGACACGTCTGGGTCTCGCGACCTGACCACCTCGCGCCGCGCCGCCGCTATGCGCCGATATGGAACAGCGCGAGCAGCAGCGCCAGCAGCGGCGCGACCGCGATGAGGCTATCGATCCGGTCGAGCAGCCCCCCGAAGCCGGGGAGCCACCCGCCCGCGTCCTTCACCCCCGCCTCGCGCTTGATCGCCGACTCGATCAGGTCGCCGAAGCAGCCCCCGCAGGCGATCACCAGGACGATCGCCAGGGCCGTCGCCACGCCGAGCGGCGGGAGCATCGGCGCGATCAGCCTCAGGGCGAGCGCCGCGCCGACGAGATTGCCCACGAAGCCGCCCCAGGTCTTGCCGGGGCTGACGCGCGGCGCGAGCCGTGGGCCGCCGAGGAGCGAGCCGACCGTGAAGGCACAGACATCGCTGACCGCCGTGCCGAAGAGGGCGAGCGCGACCCAGCCCGACCCCGCCTGCGCCAGCGGGACGAGCTGTGCCGGAGCCCATCCGGCGAGCAGCGCGCCGAAGACCAACCCCGCCGCCTGCCCGGTTTCGCCGGGACGACCGCGCAGCACCGGCAGCGTCCCGGCGGTCAGCAGCACCAGCCCTGCCACCCAGCCGCCGCCCCCGGCGAGCGTCAGTGCGGGCAGCGTCGCGCACAGGGCGAGCAGGGCGAGGCGATAGGGGCGATCCAGGCGCAAGAGCGGCCCCAACTCGCGCGCCGCCCCGATCGCCAGCGCCGTCGCCAGCACGGTGACGCCCGGCAGCCCCAGCAAGGTCGGCACACCATAGGCGACCGCGAGCCCGAGCCAGGTCAGGTAGCGGCGCACCAGCACGCTGTCGCGTAGTCGCTCCAGGCGACCGCGTGTCGTCACCATGATGCCGAGCCCCCCGGCCCCGAAGACGGTGCCGAGCGCCGTGAGGAGCGTTCCCGCATGGTCCATGATTCTTCTCCCTTCGTGTGCCGTGTCGCTCGATACCGGAGTGCTACCGCGCCAGATCGAGCCGGGTCGCCCGCAGCCGATTGGCGGCGGTGAGCGCGAGGCCGCCTAGCAAGACCCAGCCGAGGACCGGCACGGCCCACGGGACGAGGGGCGCGCAGCAGCAATAGGCTCCGAGGACGAGCATGCGGTCCGCCTTGCCGCGCGGTCCGGCGTAGCAGCGCGCCCCGCCGAGCGTCTGGCCGACGATCCCGAGGTAGCTGACGAGGAGGAGGAGCGGGAGCAGGGCGGCGGCGGCGAACGCTGGCAGGGTGCCGCTGAGGACGAGGCCGCCGAAGCACAGCAGGTCGGCGATGCGGTCCCCCACCTCATTGATGACGCCGCCCCACGGACGCGCCGTGCCGGTGCCGCGCGCGACCATCCCATCGAGCGCGTTGCAGGCGATCCGTGCGAAGAGGAGCGGCGGCACGACGAGGATCCACGCCGAGGGGTGCGCGCCGGACAGGGCGATGCCCCCTCCGGCGAGGGTGGCGGCGGCGAGGCCGACGGCGGTGAGGGCGTCCGCCGAGACCCCTCGCACCACGAGACGGTCGGCGAATCGCCGGAGGAGCGACTGGAACTTGGGCTTGACGGCATAGAGGGTGGCGGTCATCTTCTTCCTCCCGTTCAGGCGCGCACGACGGCGGTCGTGACCGCGAAGAGTCCGTGGGGCTCGGCGGCGGTGCGGATGTTGGTGAAACCCGCCAGCCGCGCCCATGCCTCGACCATCGCCACCGGGCGTACGCCCATGATCCAGGGCTCGCCATCGCGATTCGGCAGGGTGTTGGCGATGAAGTCGAGTTGGGGATGGGCGATCTGGGTGGTGAAGACGAAGGTGCCGCCGTTGGCGAGGAGAGCCTGTACGCCGCGCATCGAGCGCCGGATCGCCTCATCGTCGGTGAGGATCTCGTAGATGCCCGAGGCCACGACGATCTGCGGGGCCGGGGTCAACCGGGCGAGATCGTCCGCGTCGGTCGCGTCGCCGGGGGCGAACGTGACGGCACGGAGCCCCAGGGCGGCGGCGAGCGCACGCCCTTGACGCTGGCCTTCGGGATCGAGGTCGCGGCAGAGCGTCGAGAGGTCGCCGCGATCCTCCGCCGCGAGCAGTTCCAGCAGGTAACGCCCCGGACCAGCCGCGATGTCCACGATGTGCGTGGGGAGTTGCGCCGCGCGTCGTGTCGCGATCGACCGCTGCAAAGTCGTCGCGAGGAGCATGCGTCGGGCACGGATCGCGCGCCAGCCGATCTGGTTCAGGTACAGGCGGTCGATCGCGCGCCCGAGGAGGACGCGCCCGTGCGCCTCGTCGCGATAGACGTAGTCGAGCATCGGCCCCGAGTCGAAGCCGTGCCGATAGCCGAGCGCGAGCCCGTCGCTCAGCAGCGCACCGCAACGGAGCGCCGCGCGCACGGCACGCCAGCGCCAGGCTTGTGGGCGAATCACCGGCAGCGCCATCGCGGGGGTCGGTCCGGTCTGTGCGATCATGGTCGTCCTCACTCCTGTCGTCCCCGGTCCATGCCGGGTTTCATCGTACCGTGTCGATCGCGGTGGGCTGTTGCTCAGGCGGCGACTGGCACCGTCGCGGCGGGAGTCGCCGCCAGGGCGCGCACCGCCGCCTCGATCCGGCGCGTCGCCTCCTCGGACGAAGTGCCGGGCGCGATCCGCAACGGTGCACCGAAGGTGACGGTCAGCGGACCACGGCGCGGCAGCGCCCGACCCTTCGGCCAGAGCGCTCGCCCCCCGCGCACGGCGATCGGCACGACCGGCACCCCGGCCTGCGCCGCCAGCCGGGCGACACCAGGGCGGAACGGCCCGCCGCCTCGCGTCCCCTCCGGATAGATCAGGATGCACTGCCCGCTGTCGAGCAACGCTGCGGCGCGGGTCAGCCCGAGTATCCCCTTGCGGGGGAAGGGGAAGCCGCCGAGCGCGCCCACGGCGAGGCGGCGCAGGGGATCGCGATACCAATAGTCCGCCGCCGCCGCGACCCGCACGCGAGTACGAACCGCGTCCGGGAGCGCGGTGAGGATCGCGAGGGTGTCGAGGTGGCTCCCATGATCCGCCGCGAAGATGCACGGTGTCGGCAGCGCCAGCAGGCCGCGCTGGCCCGCGATCGTCAGCGGGAAGAGTGCGCGCACCAGCGGCAACAGGAGCCGCCGCTGTACGCGATCGGCCCAGGGTCGCGCGGCGTTGATGGTGTCCGTCTCCGTCGCAGGGGACGTGGTGATCGTCATCGCATCCTCCGTCTCTCTCGTGACCGACCGGCGGGCACTCGGCGTCCCGTCGGTATCGCCACTATGCGCGCTCACCCCTGCGGAATGGCTGCGGGAGGACTGCGGGAGGACTGCGGGGGATATCAGGGGTACAACTGGCCCCGAAGAGCGCGCGATTTCCGATAGGAGATGCCCGTGGCCCAGCCGGTTCGGGGCCGCTCCGTCGGGGATGCAGCGGAGGGCGGCAACAAATCGCGCGATCGAGTCTTCGGTCGTTATCGCGAGCAGTTGAAGCAGGGCTTTTTGATACGACACCGTGTCGGACAATGTATTGACATTATTGCAATCGAATTGTAGTATGTGCGCAATGGGCGAGTTGGAATCGAATAGCAGTTGTCCGACAGGGCATTGTCTGGCCGCTTGTCACGTACGTTGTGACAGCCTTGCTCATGCCGCCCTTACCAGGGCAGCGATACGCCTGGAGGGTGCGATGGACCACACCACAGCGATCCCACGAACGCGCCAGATCGGTCGACGGCACTTCCTGGCCCTGGCCGGTGGCCTGGGCGCAGCCGCGCTCCTCGCCGCCTGTGGTGGCGGCGTGGACACCAGCACCCCCACCCCGGCACCCGCAACGGCGGTCCCGGCAGCCCCGACCAGTGCCCCCGCAGCGGCAGCCGGCGCGACCGCACGCGCGGGGACGGTTGTCGTCGGCGCAAGTAGCCCGGTGAGCGCGGCGAGTGCGACGGTCGCCAAAGCCTCGGGCAACTACGACCCACCGCCGAACCTCAAGAAGGACGTCACGCTGCGCTACCAGACCTTCTGGGCGCAGTACCGCACCGACATCCTCAAGGGGTCGATCGATCAGTTCACGCAGCGGACGGGGGTGAAAGTCACGCTCGAATCCCTCCCCAGCACCGATTTCCGCACCGGCCTGGCGACCACGATGGCGGCGGGTACCGCCGCCGACACCTTCATCGACGACGTCTGGAACATGGTGAAGTATTACGATGCCAACCTGATCCTCGACATCGGCGAGCGGCTCAAGGCGGACAAGATCGATCTGAACGCGGACTACGGGCTCGTCGGGTTGGAGCAATATTGTGGCAAGGTCTATCTGCTCCCCTTCGTGCTCAGTCCGCATGCGTGGTACTACAACAAGACCATGCTGAAGGAGGCCGGTGCCAAAGACCCCTGGGACGACCTGAACGGCCAGTGGACTTTCGACGACTTCCGTGAGATGAACCTGAAGGTTGTCCAGACCGGTGGGGGCAAACGCTGGGGGGCGCAAATGGGCGCGACCGTGGAGTACAACTGGGATTCGATCATCCGCACGTCAGGCGGCGCACCGGCCGACTTCAAGGCGAGCCCGCCGAAATACACCCTCGGCTCCGATGCGTCGATCGCGGCCCTGACGATGATCCGGGACTGGTACAGCAAGGATAAGATCATCCTCCCGCCCGATCAGAGCAAGTCGCTGGTCGACCAGGGGGTTACCTCGCCATTCGCCAGTAAACTCGTGGCGATGATGGAGGAGAGCACCGGTCAGCTCACCTTCCTGGCGCAGAACGTCAAGGACTTCGAGTGGGATATCGCCCCGCCGCTGCGTAAGAGCAAGGACGTCGCCCCGGTCGGCCACGCCGACGGTGATTCGACCGCGATCTCCGCGAAGACGAAGAATCCCGACGAAGCCTATGCCTTCGCGAAGCACCTGGCCGGCCCCGTGACGCAGGATCTCCTCGCGCAGAACAAGCTGCTGCTGCCATCGCTCAAGGCTTCCGCCAGTAGCCCCGCATATCTGAACGCGCCGCCGAAGCACATGGCCGTCTTCCCGGGTGTCCTGGCCGGCTCGTACGCGACGTCGTTCTATCACGGCGACGGCCTGGAGGCGCAGCAGGCGATGACCGCCTTCGCGGAGCAACTGGTCCTCGGCTCCAAGCAACCCGCCGATGCCAAGGCGTTGCAGGATGACATGAACAAGAATGTGAAATTCGGTGGGTGCGTCCCGTCCTACGTCAGCAAGTAGCTCCTGTCCTGGGCTCGCCCCGCCACCTCAGCGGGTGGCGGGACGGGCGCGGGATGGCAAGCGAGGTATGGCGCATGGCAACGCGCGCGACGACACTGGTACAACCCCGGGTAGCAGCGCCGCAGCAAAGCCTCTCCCGACGCTTCCGCCGCAATCTCCCCGGTTATCTCTTCATCCTGCCGTGGCTCATCGGCTTCGTGGTCTTCACGATGGGTCCGTTCATCGCCTCGCTCTACCTCTCGTTCACCGATTGGCGGATCCTGGGCACGCCGAACTGGGTCGGCTTCGATAACTATCGGCGGATCCTCACGACGGACCAACTCTTCCGGATTACCCTGAAGAACACGGTCTACTACGCCATCTTCCACGTCATCGCGATCAACGTGGTTTCCCTGGCACTCGCCCAATTGCTCAACCAGAAGTTACGGGGCTTCGTCCTCTTCCGCACCCTCTTCTATCTGCCGACCGTGACGAGCGGCGTGGCGACCGCCCTCGTCTTCTCCTTGATGTTCAACGGGAACACCGGCCTGATCAACGCCGCGCTGCGACTCGTCGGGATCAAGGGACCGAATTGGCTCTTCAGCGAGACCTGGACCATGCCGGCCCTGATCACGATCAGCATCTGGGATCTGGGCGTGCCGATGCTGATCTACCTCGCCGCGCTGCAGAATGTCCCGACCGAACTCGATGAGGCCGCGATGATCGACGGTGCGAACCGCTGGCAGCGCTTCCGCAACGTGCTGTTGCCGCTGATCTCGCCGACGATCTTCTTCAATGTGATGGTCAGTGTCATCGGCAGCTTCAAGGTCTTCACCCTCGCCAAGGTCATCACCGAGGGTGGCCCGGCCAATTCGACGCTCTTCTATGTCCTCTACCTCTACCGGCAGGCGTTCGAGAGCCTGCGGATGGGGTATGCCACCGCGCTCGGCTGGATCCTCTTCCTGATCATCTTCGCGCTATCGGGGATCCAGATCCTCGCCTCGCGGCGCTGGGTCTACTACGAGTCGGGCGATAACGTCTGAGCCGCGCCCGCTCGATGCGCGGTACGGTCGGACCCTACCGATCGGCAGCCGTGTGCGGCCAACGAACAGCTTCTCCCGCACCCCGGCGATGGGGTACTCACCGGAGGCTTTGTATGAGCGGTGCCAGTATCGTCCGGGCGACACCCGCCCCCGACAGGAGCGCGCGGCTGATCAGTGCCCGCCTGGGCCGCGCGTTCCTCTACGCGCTCGCGATCGCGCTCGGCTTCATCTTCGTGCTGCCCTTCCTGTGGATGGTGATGACGGCGCTGAAGTCGCGCGGCGAATTGAACCTTTTCCCGCCGACCCTCTGGCCGAATGAGTGGACCCCTTCCAATTTCCTGCGTATCTGGTCGGTCCAGAACTTCGGGCGCTTCCTCCTCAACAGCGCGATCTACTCGGTCGGCGCGGTGATCGGTACGGTGCTATCGAGCACGCTCGTCGCCTACGGCTTCGCGCGGCTGAAATTCTGGGGCCGCGAGTTCTGGTTCATCGTGCTCCTGGGCACGTTGATGCTGCCGAGTCAGGTGCTGCTGATCCCGCAGTACATCATCTTCCGCGATCTCGGCTGGCTCGACTCGCTGAAACCGCTCATCGTGCCCACCTTCTTCGGCAACCCGTTCTACATCTTCCTCATCCGCCAGTTCCTGCGCGGCCTCCCCGTCTCGCTCGAAGAGGCCGCGCTGCTCGACGGCGCGAACCAGTGGCAGATCTTCACGCGCATCATGCTGCCGCTCGCCAAGCCGATCGTCGTCACGGTCGCGGCGTTCAGCTTCGTCACGCACTGGAACGACTACCTGGGACCGCTGATCTACCTGCGCGACCCGAGCCGGATGACCGCATCGGTCGGCCTGCTCCTCTTCCGCGGCGACCCGGAGACGGTGGTTTCCTGGGTGATGGCGGCGGCGGTGATCACGGTCATCCCGGTGGTGCTGGTCTTCATCTGGACGCAGAAATACTACGTCCAGAGCGTCGCCACCTCGGGCGGTAAGGGCTAGAGCGGTGGGATCGCGACAGCGATCCGGTGCTGGGCTGGTCGCGCTTTGTTCCCGGAGCGTGCGCTGACCACCTGGACTCGCGCTGACAGATCAACGTAGACCATACCGGTGGGCGGGTGCCCCCGGTGCGAGGACGCCGCGACGGGGCGGCGATGGCGGCGCGGGGTACGCGCCGCGAAGGAGCGGACGATGACGATCGGTGTTGGTTTCGGCATGGCACCCTGGTGGCGCGATGGGCACCCGAAGAATATCTACCGCGGGCTGGACGAGATCGCGGCGGCGGGCTTCGATGGCGTGGAGGTCTTCGGGGCGCCACTCCAGCAGTTCATCAACCGCGCGGCGTATTTCGGGCAACTCGTCGCGCGGAACGGCCTGGTCCTGTCCAGTGCGTACTGCCACTTCACCTACCTCGATCCCGCGCGTCGTGCGGCGGAGGACGAGGAGTTCCGCCGCGTGGCGAACTTCGTCGCCGAGGCGGGGGGGAAGTGGGTGCTCCTCGATGGTGGTCACAAGCCGAATCTGCACGGCCCGGACGATGTGCATGACGACGACGTCGCTGTCGTCGCGGACGCGGCGAACCGCTACGCGACGATCGTGGCCGGGCTGGGCCTCAAGCTCGCCTGGCATCAGCATTGGGGGGGCATCTTCGAGTGGTCGGCACCGTTCCACCGTTTCATGGCGGGCACGGATCCGGGTCTGGTCCACTTCTGCCCGGACTCCGCCCAACTCGCGATGGGCGATTACGACGTGGTGGAGACGTTCGCGCGCTACGCCGACCGGATGGGCTACGTCCACTTCAAGGATCTCGAGCCCAACCACAACTGGGCGTTGGCCGCCACGCACGGCGGCCCCGCGCAGCCGAGCGATAGCGGCGGCTACCACGTCGACTCGAAGTGGCGCATGGTCGAACTCGGGCGCGGCACGATCGACTTCCCCGCGCTGCTCGCGATCCTCCAGAACGCCGGGTTCGACGGGTGGATCGTGGACGACATGGATTACTCGGCCTATAGCGCGCTGGAGTGCGCCACGACGTGCCGCAGCTATCTGCGGGATGCGCTGGGCCTCGCGGGCCGCAAGGAGGAAGGGGGCATCCGATGATCATCGACGTTCATCAGCATCTCGGCCCGTGCCGGGTCTTCAACCTGAACATCGAGGAGGCCGACCTGATGGCGGCGCTCGATCGGAACGGGGTCGATGCGGCCATCGTCCAGCCCTATCCCGGTGCGCCGGACCCTGCTGCGGTCCATGATCGCATCGCGGCGCTGGCCAGGCAGCATCCGGGACGCATCTTCGGCATCATGAGCATGTCGCCCCACGGCGATCCGGCGGTCTATCGCGCGGAGGCGCGTCGCTGCATCGAGGAGCTTGGCTTCGTCGCCTTGAAGATTCATACCATCGGCCATGCGGTGCTCCCGCTCTCCCCGGACGCCCAGATGGTCTACGAGACGACCGCCGAACTCGGGGTGCCGCTGATGATCCACACCGGCCCGGGTGTCCCCTTCGCGCTGCCCTCGCTGATGCTCCCGGCGGCGAAGAAGTACCCGCAGACGACGTTCATCCTGGCGCACAGCGGCCACACGATCTACGCGCCGGAGGCGTTCGTGATCGCCCAGGAGTGCCCGAACATCATCCTCGATACTTCTTGGAGCGCGCCCGACGACATCAAATGGTTCATCGAGGGGATCGGCCCCGAACGGGTGATGATGGGCAGCGATTCGCTCCTGAACCTCGCCGCCGAACTCGCCAAATACCGCGCGCTCGATCTCGACAACGCGACGCTTGAACGGGTGCTCTCGGGCACCGCCCGCGCGGTGTTCCGCTTACCACTGCCCGCCGAAACAGTCACGCACTCGGCAGTTGTGATTTGAGTCGTCACCGTTTCGCTGTGGTCGGCACCGAGCGAGGGAGGCAGCAGGTGATCACGCTCCACATCCAACTCACGACGCACCCGGATCGGGGGCGGGCGCTCGAAGCGCTCTACCGGACGGTGTACGTGCCCGCGATCACGCAGCAGGAAGGCTTCCGTTCGACAACGCTCGTGCGGGCCTACGACTCCGCGACGCACTACGAGATCGATATCGCGTTCGACACCGAGGCGCAGCGTCAGTCCTGGGCGGATGGCGCGGAGCACGCCGACACCTGGCCGCGCATCGTCGCCCTCTGCACCGACTTCAGCGCCCAGGGCTTTGAGGTACTCGCTTAACGAGCGCCGCCACTTATTCCTACCCGCGCGGGCTGGCCCGCGCGAACAGCGGTGCTTTGCAGCGCGAGGAACCAGCCACGCAGGGCACCGCTGACGCAGCATCTCGGGTCGTTTACACTGCTCGGTCGCGTATGCAGCTGAGCGGCACAGTTGCCGTGCATAATCCTCGACGTTGCGATCCGCGCCTCCCAACCCGCCGATATGCAGCGGACGGGCGCACCGGAATCCTCGCCACTGCTGAAAGAAGCGCTACGCGCGATGCTGTCTGACACGCCCTCGCGGGTCGAGCCTCACCCAGCTCCCCGCGTTGCTTTGCCACCCATACCCGATCCACGGTGGCACGGGATGTGATTCGTCGTCTGTCGGTGATGCGGGATGACTGTCGCTGGTAAACCAGTGCGTGGTGAAAGGGCACATGGAACCGCTAGACTTCGGTAGGTGCCACGCGAGGAGTTCGGCGCAGGGTGATCACCGGGCACGCGCGGACGGCTCCGATGCGACGTGGGGGCGAACGCTGCCCGGAAGGAGAACGCGATGAGCGTGCTAACGCGGGGTCTCACCCTCCTCGATAGCCTGGCGGACCTCGGCGAGGCGGGGGTGGCGGAGCTGAGTCGCCGGGTAGGGATCGACCCGAGCCAGGTCCACCGTGCGTTACGGGTACTCCAACAGGGTGCCTACGTCGAGCAAGACCCGCGCACGAAGAAGTATCGGTTGTCCAGCCGGGTCGTCGAACTGGCGAGCAGCTATTTGCGGCGGGTGGACATCCGTATCGAGGCTCGCCCGGCCCTCGTGCAATTGCAGGAACTGACGAGTCACACGGCCCACCTCGCGATCCTGTCGCGCCACTACTCCGTGGTCATCGATCACGAGCGCGGCCCCTCCGCAAACTCATTGGATATCGTCATGGGTGACCTCGCCCCGCTCCATGCGACGGCGCTCGGTAAGGTTCTCCTCGCCTACCTCGATAACGCATCTCTCGAGCAGGTGCTTACCGAACTGGAGTATGCCCCGCTCACCACACACACCATGCTCTCCGCGTCGGACCTCCGCGTGCAACTCCGCGATATTCAGGCCCGTGGCTACGCGACCGATCAGGAGGAGGCCTATCGGGGGGTCTGCTGCGTCGCCGCGCCGGTATTCAACTGGACGGGGAAAGTCATCGCCGCGATGAGTATCTCGGGACCATCGTGGGCGATCGAGCCGACGCTCTTCCCGGCGATCGCACAACAGGTGCTCACCGCCGCCGACACGTTATCGCGGCGCTTGGGCTATCGGGTGCCGAGGGCGATTATGTCCGTCGCGCAGCAAGGGTCACCCGACGAGAGCCTGACGCCACTGCACGCCGGTCATTAACCAGCCGTATCCGCGATCATGGCGTATGCTGCTCGGTCGGGCGATAGGCTGCGGTGGCGGCGTATGGGTGATCCTCGCGGCCCGTGTGGCGCTGTCGGGACGCATCCCTGTCGACCGTGCGCGATTGACCGTCTGGTTGGTGGGCGCTATGCTGCCGAGGACGGGCGCGCCTCGCGGCCTTGCGGGTTCGCCGTCCGCGCCTCGTCGGCGGGCGGCAATACGAGATGGTTGAGGGTAAAACGCAGATGAATCTATCCCGTCCGGCTGCCCTGCGGATCGTCGATGAGGTCTTCGCGGATGACCCGGTCGTGCTGACCCTCGGTGGGACGATCCGCGAGATGCTGAACGTGGTAGGGCGCAAACCGAACCACTTGTATGTGCTCGACGCGATGGGCCTGCCTGCGGCGATCGGGCTCGGTGTGGCGCTGGGGATCGCCGACGAGGCGCGGCATGAGTCGTTGCTGGTGATCGAGGGAGATGGCTCGACCCTGATGGGCTTCTCGGCCCTCAGCACGATCGGCTATTTGCAGCCACAGAAGTACGTCCTGCTCATCCTCGACAATGGCGTCTACCTCGCGACCGGCGGGCAGCCAACCGCCGCCGTCGCGACCGATTTCGTCGGGGTGGCGCGCGCGTGCGGCTGGGCGGCAGCCCACGAGGTGGCGAGCGATCCCGAGGCGCTGCGCGAGGCGCTGCGCGAGGCGCGTTCGTCAGACGGACCGACCTTGCTGCGGATGCGGATCAGCACGGAGACGATCCCGACCGATTTCTTCCTCGAAGATCCGGTGCTCCTCGGTGCCGAGTTCTCGCGCTGGCTGCGCGCGCCTGTGCGGTAGATATCACGGGGCATGGGGAGGCGACGCAGGCCCTCGCGCAACCTACTGCCTGCCCGGTAGCACTACTCCGCGCGCGCCTGCCAGGCCACGAGGTTATTCTGCAGTTGCTCGACGTGTAATTCGAGATGTTCGGCGTAGATGCGGAGCCAATCTTCGGCGCTATAACGCCCCGAGCTGCTGTGTCGCCCGGCGCGCGACCAGGCCGCTTCCGGCAATTGCCGGAGGAGCGGCACCGCGTTGGCGCGGACGGCGGCGATCGCGGCGAGCGCCGGTTCGAGTGGCAACGCATGATAATTCAGGATGATCGCCCATTGCGCTTCATCGTAGCCGAGGATCACGGCCTCATCCTCGGTGAGAAGATAGCGGATACGGGCGGCGCTGTTCGTCTCGGAGTCCGCGCAATGGATGATGACCTCGTGCGCCGACCACTCCCTCGGTGCCGGACGCCACTGGTGTGCTTCGTGTGGGATGAGGGCCAGCGCCGCCCGTAGGCGATCCGATCCGGCGGCGTATTGTGCGATCAGTGTGGCGCGCTCGGCGGTTGTCAGCACGTGACCCTCCTCCACGGATTTCTCGCTCGTCTGATGAGCGGAGGGTAGCATACACGCCGAAACCCGGTGACCAAAGCCACCGGGTTTCGGAACGTCTCGTGCTGCGAATGGTCGCTTAGCGCGTGAAGCGGGAGAGGTCGCGGACGCCCGAGGCCGCGAAGCCGCCGCCGGTGTTCGGCAGGTTGGGCATCGGGGACGGTGCCGGGGCCGCCTTGATGAAGGGGCCGACGATCGCCAGCACCTCGTCCGGGGTGCGCGGGGTCTCGAACGGGCTCGGCGCGAAGAGGTTGGTGCCGGGCGCGACCAGGTCGGCCAGCGCGGCGGTGTGCTCGGCCTCGATCGCGTGGATGCTGAGCGCCGCCTCGAGGACGTCGAAGTTCTTGATGCTGCCCGCCGCGCCGAGGTAGGCGCTGACGCCGACCGCCTCGACGGTCTGGAAGAACTTGACGATCCCCGCCGCGTCGGTCGGGACGGAGGAGAAGTCGAGGGCGGGGGCCTGCACCGGGGTGCCGCCGAGCTTGGGGATGGTGGCGAGCAGGGCGTTGACGTGGTCCTGCTCCTGCTGGCCGAAGAGCTTGAAGTAGGTCGCGGCGCGGCCCGTGAGGACGCCGGCGTCGTTGATCGCCTTGTAGGCGGCGGCCTCGATGTACTCCAGCGTCAGCGCGTAGTTGAGGATGGTCACGTCGTTGTCCAGCGGGGCCGCACCGGCCTCCTGGGCACCGAGGGTGAAGCCGAGGCCGCTGAAGCTGAACGCCGAGAGGGCGGTCGCCCCAACGCCGAGCGCCACCGTGCCCTTCAGCACGCTGCGCCGCGAGTACTGCGAGCCGAGGCCCTGTGTCATAAGATCCTTGAGCGCCATGTCTACTTCTCCTTTATCTCGATTGCGAGCGGTGGCTGTGCCTGACCGATCGCCTACTGTCCTGCTCGTGAACGAGGCCCAGCGCCGTGATTACTGCGCGGGTCCGAGGAGCGGGGTGACCGCCGCGAGCACATCCGCCGGCTTGATGACCTTCTCGAACGAGCCGTTCGGCGTCGGGGGGCCATTCGGATTGATCAGCGCGTTGATGAGGCCCGTGTGCCGCGCCTCAATCGCGACGATCGAACCGGCCACGCCGAGGATGGTCTTGCTGGTCAGCTCGCGTGCCGCGCCGTTGTACGCGCCGACGCCAGTCATCTCGAGTACAGCGGCGATCTTGAGGATGCCATCCTGGGTGCTCATGTCACCGAGGGGGGCGAAGTTGTAGGACGCGCGCGCCTTGACCGGCGTCGCGCCAGCCTGGGTCAGCCCGCCGGAGATCGCATCGACGTGGGCCACTTCATCGTCGCGGATGATGGTGGCATACTTGAGCACGTTGCCGCTCAGCTTGCCGCCCGCGACGGCCATCGTGTAGAATGCCGCCTCCAGGTGCTCCAGCGTCAATGCGTAATTAAGAACCTCGACGTCGTCCTTGAAAAACGGGGCCATGCTTGCGCTCCTTCCTGAATTACTACCGACGGTAGTGGTCTAACGCGCCGCTTGGGCGATGACACGGATCGCGCCTTACCCACCTCCTGTATCTTCGCGCTCCCTCCCCCGAGTTGAGCGCTGCGAAGATCCGCTCCGTTCGCTGGTGGCCCTGACCTCGGGGTGGTAGCCGCCCCCGTGCAGGTCCATCACAGCCTTATTACGCAGCCCATATCTCTTTGGATCACTGGCGGCGGAATCATTTCCCGCATCCTCATCGTCCGCTCGTGCCGCAAGCTGGTATTTCGCGACGACGAAAGCACGTTAATTGCGATCCGATCGAGATACTGAGGCAGGAGCGGGGTACAGCGCGATCGCTGCTGCCTCACCGAGCATAGAGACGAATGGTAAACGTTCCCGTAAACAAATCGCTCGTACTGGTAAATTTGTGTGCGAAATCTGGATATGGTGCCGAGAAAAGGGGATTTTCCTGTGCTATCGGTCGAAACCGAAAGGATTCAGGCCATGTGTGGTTGCTGGTGCTGCCGGAACCAGGCGCTCTCGATCTGATCCTTCGCGCTCTCTTACTCTCTTGGCTCTTTACCTCGACTTTAGCCCTTCGGTCACAGCGTCCCGCAACATGTCGCTTGCCAAAGCAAATGTTAACGATAGTTTTTGCATATCAGCTTGTGAAACCGACATGCAAAAACTCTCACGACTCCAGTAACGAC
>JAABUU010003409.1_pt1 | contig 20291 bp, 18 predicted proteins | sample 5559301 | NCBI WGS metagenome assembly JAABUU01 (sample SAMN10711884, study PRJNA513360) | rock metagenome | isolation source: Antarctica rocks | place: Antarctica: Victoria Land, Richard Nunatak white | reverse complement strand
ATCAATGAACGAATAGTCAGCAGCTTCGATGTCTATCAATGACTTCAATGAGTAACTAATTTCATTGCTAGAAAGTACACATTCAGTAATCAAAGATTCAGAAGCAAAAGAATCATCTGACATGCTCGTCGTTGAAGAAATTAACACATCTTTCATCGCGTCTTTGATGAAAGTTTCTAGTTTTTTGCCTCGCTATCTTCGAAAGAAGACATTTTCTCATTCTCTTTATTCTTCGAAATGACGATTTCATGTAGGCGAGAAATGAATGCATGAGATGTCGAAGTGTTGATCTTGTTCTGAGAGCAGTTCTTGAATAAGTGATTTGAGATCTTGCAGATATAGCAGACGATAGACGATCTGACTGACTCAGAGGTAGAAAAGATAGTCGACTTGACATATTCAATTATCGAAGTCATCACTGCTGACAATGAAGTAGCAGCACGTTTATCAGGTACGACAGTGACTTTGACGATGACAGTGCGAAGCTGACTGCGTAGCTGATAGTTGACTCGCTGTTTATTATTCACATCTTGAAGAAAGATTCTTAAGCGAGTGAGCGAAGTAAAGTTCTCTGAACAGACTGATAAAGCATTCTGCAAGCGATTGTTGATCTTATTCTGAAGATCGTTCATCAGAGTGCAATCGTCGTAGCCTAGATAGCTGAATAGCTTCATAAAGTCGAAGTAGAAGACATTGAAAGACTTGTCTGTTTGTCTAAGAGCGTTGTACTCGCGACGACACTTTCGATTTCTATTCAGTTCATCGTATATTTCTTTCAGATGCTCAAATAGCTCGTCGATCGAGATGTATGAATGCGAAGCGTCATGTCGACGTCGAGCGAAGATGTGCTCAGCAGCGTCATCTTCTAGTCTAGATATCACATAGACAATGCAGATAGTCTCATTGACGAAGTGATCGACATTTGTCTGAAGCTTGTCGTTCATCTTGATTCTTCAGCTATTTCATGTTGATTCATCTTCGTCGATGAATACAGATAAATTCGAAAACTTGAAAGACTTGTGATGATCATTATTGAATAGAGTGAATGACTTACGTCGAGTATGATTCTTGATAGATTGACGAGATAGAGATTTCGTAGAAACTCGAGATTCAGTAGACTGACGAGATCGAAGCTGATTCGCTGAATGCAATACTACTTCTTTGAGTTTATTCTTGAGATTCAACATCTTCTCTTGATAGCGTTTGTTTGTCTCTTTCAGAGTGTCTATGATCATCTGTTTGATCTCTAGTTGATTCAATCTCTTGTCATGTTCGACTTGAACAACGATTCACTGCTCGTTGAGTTTCAAAGTCGTGTCTCGTTGAGATCTAAGCTCGTTCAACATTTTGATGATCTCGTTTGACTGATCATGAGTTCATTGACGAAGTTGTTGATTCGTGTTGATGTTTCATGAGATAGTGACATTCTGAGATTCAGCTGAAGCATCGAAAGAAATAATGAAAACGCGTCTGCTAGCAGTGCTTCTAAGCAGACGAGCTGTTCGTGACTCGACTGATTCAGAGTCGCGTGTCATTGTGAGAAAGATAAGAATAGATGAGTAGGTTTGATTGTAGTAAGATTGAGTGATTGATTTGATAAATTTGAGTAAATTTGCAGATGTGTTTTGATGAAAGTAATTCAAAGAATCTCTTGCGAATTTTCTGAATAAACGAAGTAGATTATTTCGTATCATCTACACGTCGATAGCAGAGTAGTTGATTAGCATTTATCTACTGTTAGAGATCGATCTAGAGCGAGTCATAGAAATGTCATTTAACTAATAGATAAATGCTAAGAAAGAAAAGTATCTACAGAAAGAAACTCAATTCTTATATGTGTGTTTCTCAGCTCTGTGCTAGACTCGATTGAGTTGACGTCTTACACATATGATGCAGAGTTTCATTGACATCATCTATAGATCAGATTCTCGCTAGACTCGATTAGAATGAAATCAGACGAAAACTAGACGAAGAATAGACGAAGACTAGAATCATAACAATATCAATCTATTGTCTTTTGCATTGAAGATCAATAGTAGTATCTTCTTATGATCTTCATCATTCTGAGAATTTCGAAATAATCAATAAAAGATTGATCATGAACTTCTTAAATTAACTTCATTTGAAGATGCTCATTGAAGAGAACTCATAGAAGATCATCTTGATATAATATTTCGTTCTGAACTTAACAATTTCTTAATTTAGTATCTTCGTATTTGTTAAAGATCAACATAGAGCGAGTCATATGAATGTAATGTAATGAGTATATAAATGCTAAGAAAGAAAAGTATCTAGAAGAAAAGAATTGACTATTTATATGACTCAGAAGAACATAAGCTAACTCTGAATAAAGTTGACTTCAAAACAAGTCTATGCTTTAGCGATGAGCAATCGACGATAGCTCTCAGAATAGTCATTAACATAGTCATCAACATAGCTATCAACGAAGATACGTAGCTAAAATCGTAACATTACTCTCTCTCTTCAACAATTCATGTTCACATGAATGTATTTTCTTAGTCTTGTGTAGAATTGAAATGTCTATTGTAGCAAACTCACTATGCAAGATAGAAGTGTCATTGAAGCAGACTCACTAGTTGCATGCAAACAAGTTAATAAATTGATTCATTGATAAATAAAGTGATGTGAGTAGATAAATCATTGTATTGACAAAAGATGTCATTAAAGCAGACTCACTAGTTGCATGTGAACTGATAGATGAATCGATTCACTGATAGATAGAGTGATGAGAAGATCATTGCATTAATGATGTCATTGAAGCAGACTCACTAGTTGAACAGAAACTTGAGATAAATTGATTCACTGATAAATAAAGCAATGTGAGTAGATAAATCATTGCATTGATCATGTCATTGAAGCAGACTCACTTCTGATTCAGATTTACTACATAGTAGAGTTTGTTTCATTCATTGATTGACTCAATCAAGAGATCAATCGTTGTCTGTCTTTGAAGTAAACTCACTGTCAATTCATCTTTACTACATGCATGTAGCAAAGCTTGTCTCGTTCATGCCTTTGTAGCAGACTCACTATCAAACGTGTCATTAAAGCAGACTCACTAAAAGAAAATTGACTGACTCATTAAAGAGATTGATTCGAATCGCGTCTTTGTAGCAGACTCACTAGTTGACACAGAAACTTGAGATAGATCAATTTGCTGATTGATAAAGCAATGTGCTTGTAGATCATTGCATTGATAAAGAAACGTTATTGAAGCAAACTCATTGTAAAATTTGCTTCTTGAAATAGAAACTTCACGCAATTTTATGACTGATCTTGTTTGATTATTCAATAAATTCAAAAAATCTCTTGCGAATCTGAATGAATGATTAATTCGCTGATCTTTGATCTAGTTGAATAATTTCAATCATTTGTTTATACTCGCTGATCAGCGCATGAGTTTGAATCTTTTGTTTATTCTCGCTGAATCAGCTCATGAGAGAAGAAAGATGAGTGCTGCTGCATAAACACAAGTCACTAGATTAAAGTTAATAGAGAGTTGAAGAACTACTAGCAGAAGCACTTGAAGAAATCAATGCAGATTATTTCACTTCATCTGTAATGAAGAAGCATTTATATAATGTTAGAAGTCAGCATAGAGCGAGTCATATGAATGTAATGTAATGAGTATATAAATACTAAGAAAGAAAAGTATCTAGAAGAAAAGAATTAACTATTTATATGACTCAGAAAAACATAAGCTAACTTTAAATAAAGTTGACTTTGAAACAAGTCTATGCTTTAGCGACAAGTGATTGACAATAGCTCTCAGAATAGTCATCAACATAGTCATCAACATAGCTATCAATGAAGATGCGTAGTTAGAATCATAACAGTATTGAGCTTCATCTTTTAATACAACTTCATGAAGTAGAATATTATTCTCGTTGATTCTATTAACTTCTAGAATCAATTGATAAATTGATTCATCATTTTCTTTCTCTTTTAAATCAGCAATTTTCATTTGATTTGATGTAAGAATTGTAGTTCACTGATAGTAACATAATTCATTCTTGAGACTTCTAGAAATTGAATTGACTCAATGAATCAATGCATCAACTTTAATGTTTTATTTGTCTGAGTGATACATGATTTTAAAGTTGAAGTCAATGAGCTTTTGTACTCAGCGCATTTAACGTTTACTTAACTCTTTATCTTTCATTAATGATGTTAAAGTTTGATGATCAGTAAACATTTTAATAAGTAACTCAGTCAGTTTCAGCTCAGATTGTCAATACTTGAAGACACAAATGATTGCTAGTAATTTCTTGTCATAAATTTTGTAATTGCACTCAGCGAAGCTCAGATTCTTGCTGTAGTAAATCATCAAATGCAATGTTTCTTCATCATCATACTGAGAAAGTATGTCATCATTGACGTAGTTGAATGAATTTATTTCAAGAATAATCTTTCTATTTTGATCAAAATTGTTAGAACTCTCTCGCGCATGAAATTATGTAACAGCAATGATTGAATAATCATTGAGTAATCAGAGTTTTGAAGTGATTGCTCTGATTATTTGAATCAGAAGTGATCACAGTGAGCATGATGAGCATGATGCTCATTTTGCTCAAAAATGATCAGAATGATCATTCAGAGCAGAAATAATTTGACATGATTCTTTTATGTTTATATAACAATAATCATTCTCTTAAATAAAAGCTTCATGCTCAATTCATGTAAGTAGTCAATACATATTATTGTCTCAGCTATCTTCAGATCTTAAGTCTAGTAATAGTGATTACTGTTTGATCTCTGTATATATCTTGTGTTGTTAAAGAAACAATTATTACACTTTAAGCATCATTCTTTCATAAGATATCAGAAACATTTATTTTCTTCAATTATGTTTAGTCAGTCAGAATGAGTTATGCTCAGTCAAGAAGTAAGCATCTTCAGCACAAATAAAATCAAGATTTCAACATTAAACTTGTATCATGATGATCAAGATAAACTCGAAGCATATTTAGTACAGATAAAGCTATACATCAAACAACACTCATTTCAGTTTAAGTTCATTGAGAACAAAGTATTCTTTGCATTCATTTATTTAAGAAATAATGCATTCACATGATTTCATCACTATTTAATGAATTATCTGCAGAAGAAATTAGAGAAATGAGAAGAAGAAATCAACATGATATTTCATGATTCTCAGATGTTTAAGAAATGTTTAAGAAGAATATTTGAAAACATTGACAAGAAATGTACAGCGAAATGACAGTTGTACAATCTGCAACAGAAAATCTTCGCAGCGACTTATTTAATCAACTTTCAGCATATTGTAATGAATATGAAATGAAACGATACAACTTTCATCAGTCAGTTCTATCAGAAACTACAAAAGAAAGTCAAGAATGAAATTGCTAAAATCAATAAACTCATTGACTTGCAAAAGATGATATTCAAAGTGATGATCATTGATAACAGATAGTATGAAAGACATCTGAAAAAAGATAAAGAATCAACTATGTCAGTAATATTGAGTTGAAAGTTCAAGAAGAAACAATGATAGTCATACTATGATTCTCAATTTATGAAGTTAAACGTAACTTAAAAGATATCAATGAACGCTCATGATAAAACAGTTCAACAGAGCAAGACATGTTATACATGCAAAAAGCTGAGTCACTACTTCAAGAATTATACTCAGAACAAGTACAAGAATAAGTTAAAGTTTTATGATAAGCAAGACAAATCTTTCGCAGCAACAAAAGAAGATCAGAAAGATAAATATTAAGTCTTGTCATGAACAGCATGTTACAAGAACAACTGTCATACTCATCTGAGCAATAAGAAAGATTCTGAATGATACTCAAAATTCTTATGAAAGAATCATTTTTACACAGCAACTCATCATCAATCAAAAGTGCATGATAAGAATAGTGACAAAAGTTCGTTTATTATGATTGCAAAATCAAAGATTTTTGACAGCAAAGCATATGACTTGAACAGATTAAACAACATTGAAGAAGCTATTCATTAAGCAGTTAAAGAAGAAAATCGACTTAGTGAAACTTTATGAGCATTCACTATTGCAGCAGAAGATATTCTTAAGCAAGAAGAGAATTGTCTTGAAGTAAAGAAAGATCTCAAAAAGTTTACAAGTCAAGCAAGCTTTATAAGCATGTACAATGAATTGTACACTTTCTTTAAGCAGAAAGAAAAAGATTTTTCACAGTGAATGCAACAGATCAAGAATGATATACATTAAGCTATTTATGACACTATGCAAGATGAGTCAATTGCATCACGCAAAGACATTTGATATCGTGACATAATCATGAAGAAATCACTCACAAAAGTCAAGTTTATTAAGCAAGAAGAATATATACTTTTTGATAAAAATTACATATTCAAAAAGTTTAAACAAATGACAAAAGTCATTAAAAAGAGATTTAATCTGCATGATTTAAAGAAACATTTACTTAAGAAGATTAACTTAAATTGATTTCAGTACATAAAACAAGTACTGAAAGAAAGAGCTTTTAGTTCAAAAAATTAAAAAACTCTTCAATCAATAAATTATTAAAAAAGTTTAGTCAAAGATTGAAAACTGAAAGCATATTTATCTTCATCAATGACTCATTGCAGTTACAAGTTTGAGTCAAAGTTAATGATCATGCAGCATGATTATTCATAGATAGCGATTGCACAAGAAACTACATATTTTCAGAATTTGCTAGAAAAGCGCAAATATTTATGCAGAAGAAGAAAGAATCTTACAATCTGCAAAACTTCAATGAAACATTCATGAAGTACAATAATGAACTAATAAATCAAGAAACTCAACTCGTTCATTTGAAACTTGAACAACATTGAAAGAAGTTATGTTTAAATGTTATGAAGCAGTCAGAAAGTAATATAGTTCTAGACATATCATGATTTTGTATAATAAATTCAATGATTGATTTAATCAACGAGACAATTGCATTTCTAAATACAGAAACAACATGATTGCACTCAATATTGAAGTCATCACAAAATGTGAAGATATTCATCATGATGAGCAAAGAAATGCGCGAAGAGTTCAGAGAAATCAATAATGCACAGATGTTATGAAGCAGAAAGATTCAGAATGATCACTTGAAGAATTTCATTATTGCTATTATTTCTAAAGAATATCAGAAATATAAGATTTTGTTTGAGAAAGAAAGTGATCAGAAGACATTATTCAAACATTAATCATGAGATCATGAGATTAAGCTCGTTGATGACAAGAAACTCACAAAATAGTTCATTTATTCATTGTTGACAGAAAAGCTTAATGCTTTGTGATAATATCTGAAAGAGAACATGCAAAAAGAATTCATTAAAGAATTACAATCATCAGCAAAATACTCAATTTTGTTTATTTTGAAATTGAATAAAAGTTTAAAACTATGTATTGATTACAGAGCATTAAATAACATCACGATTAAAAACAGCTATTCATTATTGCTCATAGCAGAATTGCAGAATAGACTACAGAATGCACAGTGATTTACAAAATTCAATATATTTGAAACATTCAATCGAATATGAATTAAAGAAAAAGATGAGTGAAAGACAGTCTTTTACACTCGACTAAAACATTATGAGTATTTAATCATGTTTTTCAACTTAATCAATGCTTCAATCACATTTCAGATCTTTGTGAATAATGTATTATGACATTATCTGAATCAATTCATCATAGTATATTTAAATGATATATTAGTATACTTGAAGATGAAGAAAGAACATGTACAACATGTTAAGAAAGTTTTACAGACTTTGAAGAAAGTCAATCTGCACATCAAATCAGAAAAAAGTGAATTTCATGTACAAAGTGTACAGTTTTTGAAATTCATAATCATGTTTCAAAGTCTAAGAATAAACTTAAAGAAGATAAAAGTTGTTACGACTTGATCAACATTAAAGTCAAAGATTGAAGTTCAATTCTTTCTAGAATTCGCGAAATTTTATAGATGCTTTATAAAAAAATACTTCAGAATCATCTCATCACTTACGAATCTTACAAGAAAGAACATATTATTCGTGTGAACTGAGAAAGCAGATGAAGCTTTCAAGAAGCTGAAGAAATTGTTCATTTTTCAATCAGTACTGATTATGTTTGAATCAGAAAAACTCATTATGCTCAAGATGAACATGTCAGACAAAGCTATTGAAGCATGTATCAATCAATCAAATGATAAGAAACATCTGCATCTCATTGCATTTCACAGTAGAAAGTTTACAGATGTTGAATTAAACTATAAGATACATGATAAGAAGTTGTTAATTATTGTTAATTTTTTCAAATAATGAAAAGTATATTTGAAAGAATCTAGACATCAGATTCAAGTATACACAGATCATAAGAATCTGTTATACTTTACAATCATAAAAGTTTTAAATCGAAGATAGATTAAATAATCAAAAGAGTTGTCATCATACAACTTTCAAATTCAATATTGAAAGAAATCTGAAAACTTGAAAATTAATATTTTGAGCAGAAGAGCAAATTACTTAACAGATAAATCACAGATAAATCAGACTATCTTGCAAGAGAACTCAAATGATTCAATTGTTTATAATAGATAAAATGCAGTCACTTTATGAATCAACAACAGAGATTTTAAGAAACGAGTAAAGTTAAAGCTAGCGAAGAACTCAGTCACGCAAGATATTATAAAGAATATTGAGAACAATGTGAACTTTGAAATTATTAATGAAATACTAACATTTCAACATCTGATCTATATTTCGACAAGATGCAGACAGAAAATGATAGATGATCATTATAAATTAATGATACATGAACATTAGAGTTTGAATAAAATCATTGAAAGAATATTTAGAATCTACTATTTTTTGAAGATGAGAAAACAGATAGAAAATAGTATCAGAAAGTGCAATGTATATATTTGTACAAAACACAATCAACATAAACTTTATGAACTTTTGAAAAGCTTCAGCACATCAGACTGTACATGAAAAAGCATAGCTTTGAACTTCATAGTCAAGCTATTTAAGTTGAAGAAAAAAGTCATCAAAATAATGTATGATTTTATATTAATTATAACAGACAGATTAATCAAGTATGAATACTTCTTGTCATACAAGAAAGCAACATTTGCAAAAGATTTGATTTACACATTTCTAAGAATGATTGTAGCAAATCATGAATTATCAGATGAGATGATTTCAAATAGAGACAAGCTCTTCACATTGAAATTCTGAAAATCTCTGATAAATCAGTTAGAAATTCATTATAAGCTGTCAACAGCTTATCATTTGCAAATAGATGAATAAATGAAAAGAATAAATCAGATACTGAAACAGTATCTCAGATGTTATATTAACTATAAACAGAATGATTGAATACAGTTACTGTCAGTAGCACAGTTGACTTTCAATAGTGCAACGACAGAAGTAATCAGCATGTCATCATTCTTTGCAAACTACAAGTTTGAGTCAGAAACTCTTAAAAATCGTGTGAATTTGCACAATTAACTCAGAAAGCTACGTTATAAATAGAATAATTGCAGCTGTTACAGAAAGAATTACAGAAGAATATATAGTTTCTCAGCAAATGCATGACTCTGTATGCAAATAAAAGAAAAGATAGAAAATTTACTCTTAAGAAGAAAAACAAAGCATATTTATTAAGATGAAACATTAAAATGAAAAAATCAAGTAACAAATTGAATCACATAAAGCTAGAATCTTATAAGATTCTAGAGATCAAAAAATCAATTAACTATAAGTTAAATTTATCAGCATTTATGAAAATACATTTAATATTTTATATCTGTTTTTTGAAGTTTACAAACTTAAATACATCAATTCAAACAGAATCTTCAGAAATTGATTCAAAGAGTCAGAACATTGAATATGAAGTAAAGAATATACTGAATCAACAGAATATCAAAAGTCAATCTCATTGATTAATTAAGTGAAAAGATTATGAACATATCAAGAATACTTGAGAATTGAAGAAAAATCTCAAGAACTGTCAAACACTTCTGTAACAGTTTCAGTTAAGAAACTCAGTCAATCAAAGTCTGATGAAATCTCAATCTGCTTGAAAAACACATTAAAGAAAAGATCATTCAACAATGATTTGCTAGTCTTTTTCTTCTTCTTCTTCTTGAGTTCAACAATGTTTCAAAACTTTCATTCAATCATCATTTGTTTCTTATTCTTCAGAAACATAAATTAATTTTGCAGATGAGTAGTTTTTGCAAAGATCTTTTGCATTTGTTTGTGAGCATTTAGCAATTCATCAAGAATGCAATTGCATTCTGTTTTTATTCTTTTTCACTTCATCATTGAGAAAGTAAGATTACACTTGTGATTGAGATGCATACATTCAATGCAACGATTGATTTCATTGTTGACACAACATTTCTTTTGCAAGCGACTGCAATGTTCACAGAAATGCATGACAGCATGCTTAAAACTCATATGTTCAAGAAAATCTTTGCAATGTAAGATAAAGTTTTTGATTGTGCAATTAGAAAACATGAAGAAAAAGTGATTTTCAAGATGAAAATCTGAAAAAAGAATTTAATGTTAAAACTCTCTTGCATGAAATTATATAACAGCAATGATTAAGTAATCATTGAGTAATCAGAGTCTTGAAGTGATTGCTCTGATTGCTTGAATCAGAAGTGATCACAGTGAGCATGATGAGCATGATTCTCATCTTACTCATCTTGCTTGAGAATGATCAGAATAATCATTCAGAGCAGAGATGACTTGACATGATTCTTTTATATTTATATAATGATGATTGTTCTCTTAAATAGAAGCTTCATGTTCAACTCATGTAAGTAGTTAATACATATTATTGTTTCAGCTATCTTCAAATCTTAAGTCTAGTAATAGTGATTACTATTTAATCTTTGTATATATTTTGTGTTGTTAAAGAAATAATCATTACACTGCTGCTAAGTTCTAACATTACTCAATTCATGTATATAAAAGTTGAGTTCTCATTCTTTTCTTTCATTTCTTGTTTTTTATCTTGTACATTATCTGATGTATTGTTCTGTATTTAGTTCAAGTAATATAATAATTAATTCTTTAGTTCAATTTAATCTTTGACATTATAAAAGATTTACACTTTCTGTAACATTTTCATACGTTGAAATCTCATCTAGTTATTCTTTCGCTCAAATGAAATCATTTTACAATCTTTCAATTGATGATGAGCATGCTGTTGAACAGTTTACTCAAAGTGTGATTGAAAATTCAGTTGAAATCTTTCGCGTAATGCAAGAGCTTCAAAATCAAGTTTGATAACATGATGTTATCATTTCATTTTCATTCATCATTTTCAGTTCTTCAATTTATATAGAATTGAATTCTCAATCTTTCACAATGATAGCTCAGATCATTGCATAAATCTTGAACAATTAATCTTCTTTCATCATTTATTTCTTTGCAAACTTTGTTGCTGTCATCATCACTTCTAAATTCGAGAAGCTTCTTGACATATCTGAGTATGAGAGAGACAAAGATCAATTGAACGCATAAAAGCAGAGTTTGATACAACGCATGAACATGAACGATGATCATTATCTCTCTCATCGAGCTAAGATCATCTATGTCGAGTCACAACTCATCACAAATAAGAAGACTCACAATCTAATGAATTAATATTGAGTCAATGATCTCTGTATCATTTTCATCTTTGCAGATTGATGACACAAGTTGCATCATTACTGCAACAACTCTTTCAAGACAGAAGATGCTCATTTATATCTTCGCGAAATTCTGAAGCAAGATATGAATAGCTTTGCTGATTACTACAATCTCTTCTTTTAAAAGAAAGAATGTTCTTTGATGAAAGATTTCTCATTGATTAACTGTCTGAAGCGTAATGTTAATTATTTCATTCAAGTCATCACTTTCTTCTGACGAAATCTTAATGAAATTCAATCATTCATCTTTCATTAATAAGTTCAAGCATTTTCTGACATTGATGAAGAGTTTCAGCAACTTAAGCATCATCAATCTCACTTCGTCTTCGTCATCATTTCATTCGTCAAAGTCAAAAGCATTTTTGCATCAACTAATAATTTTTTAAGTTCAAAAATCATCATTTCTGTGACTGTTGTTTTGACAGTATCTTCATTTCTTTCTCTCTTGTTTCTTGATGAGTCAATGAATTTAAGCTTTGTTATTATTATCATTCAAGATAAGACTCTGATCGTTTCTGAGATTAAGAAAATCTGCAACAAGTGAAAGCTGTGTTACTACTGCAAGTTGCAACATTTAAGCAAAATCACTAAAGAATGCTCAAATAAGAAGCTCTTCACTCTGTGTATCATGAATGTTTACGACAGTGATATCATCAATATAAATGAAGAAGTCTCGCTGTTTGCAAAAAAAGTCTAGTTTCTGAGCTAAGTCACTTTCAAAGATCTGTATACATATTATCTTGTTTACTAGTCTCAATCTTTTCACTCTCACTTCAATTATATAGAAAGTTTTCTGCTAAATCTGTCTTGAAACTCTTTGAATTCAATTCAACATTCAAAGATAGTTACATGATAATATTTTGTATTCTACGTCAAGCTTAATCTAAAGTTTTCGCTCTTGCTCTGATTGATAGTGAAGTCTTTGCTTATGTCTTTATGAATAAATTCTTCGCGCAACAACATCATCTTTTCTTGCATCAATTAACTCATTCTTGCAGACTTCGAGAATTTGATGATCAAGTCGCTTTAATTGATAACATTATTCATGTCATTGAAATCACAATGATTCTCGATGAACACATCAAGAAACTATTCTTTTATGTCATTGAATTAAGTCAATATCTCATCATCATGAGTCTGTCATGACTTCATCATCACGTCTGTTACAATTCTAGCTACGCATCTATGTTGATAGCTATGTTGATGACTATGTTGATGACTATGTTCCTGACTATCGTCGATCGCTCGTCACTAGGCTATCGAGTTGTTTCGAAGTCAACTCTATTCAGAATTAGCTTATGTTCTTCTGAGTCATATAGATAGTCGATTCTTCTCTTCTAGATACTTTTCTTTCTTAGCATTTATATACTCGTTACATTACATTCATATGACTCGCTCTATGCTGACTTCTAACATTATATAAATGCTTCTTCGTTACAGACGAAGTGAAATAAACTGCATCGATTTCTTCAAGTGCTTCTGCTAGTAGTTCTTCAACTCTCTATCGACTTTGATCTAGTGACTTGCGTTCGTGCAGCAGCACTCATCTTTCTTCTCTCGTGAGCTGATTCAGCGAGAATAAACAAATGATTCGAACTCGTGCGCTGATCAGCGAGTATAAACAAACGATTGAAATCATTCGACTAGGTCAAAGATCAGCGAATTAATCGTTCATTCAGATTCGCAAGAAATTCTTCGAATTTGTTGAACAATCAAAAAGATCAGTCTAGAACTGCGTGAAGTCTCTATCTCGAGAAGCAAATCTCAGTGAGTCTGCTTCAACGACATCATCAAAGCGATGATTTACTCATCTTCATCGCTCTATCTATCAGTGAATCGATTCGTCAACTTAATCATGTGCAAATAGTGAGTCTGCTACAATGACATCTTTCGTCAATGCAATGATTCATCTACTCACATCGCTCTACCTATCAGTGAATCGATCTGTCAACTCGTTCATATGCAACTAGTGAGCCTGCTACAATGACATTCTCAATGCGATGATCTACTTGCTCTCATCGCTCTACTCATCAGTGAATCTGGTCAAACATTCATGTGCAACTAGTGAGTCTGCTACAATGACGAGCTCAAAGTTGATCTCTTCGATGAGCAAGTCGACTAGTGAGTCTGCTTCAATGACACGATCATCTTCGATAACAAGCAAATTCATGAGCTTGTTTCTATATTGAAACCTCAACAGTGAGTCTGCTACAATGATGAACAATGATTGATTTCTTGATTGAGTCAATCAACAAACGAAACAAGCTCTACTATGTAGTAGATCTGAATCAGCAGTGAGTCTGCTTCAATGACACGATCACAATCAACCTCTTCAATGAGCTAGTCGATTCTCTTTTAGTGAGTCTGCTTCAATGACATCAGTCAATAGTCGATCTCTTCGCTGAGCAAGTCGATTTCTTTCTACATAGCTAGCCTGCTACAATAGACATTTCGATTCTACACAAGACTAAGAAAATACATTCATGCAAACATGAATCGTTGAAGAAAAGAAATACTGTTACGATTCTAGCTACGCATCTATGTTGATAGCTATGTTGATGACTATGTTGATGACTATGTTTCTGACTATCGTCGATCGCTCGTCACTAGACTATCGAGTTGTTTTGAAGTCAACTCTATTCAGGGTTAGCTTATGTTCTTCTGAGTCATATAGATAGTCGATTCTTCCCTTCTAGATACTTTTCTTTCTTAGCATTTATATACTCGTTACATTACACTCATATGACTCGCTCTATGCTGATCTCTAACAACGTCATTGATGTCAATTTTGAGCACAATATTCTCATCTTGTCTTTCTTCTTTTATTTTAATCATTGTTGCTCATTTCTCGTCAAGATTTATGATCTTAATCAACAAGAAGAAAATTTCTCGTTCGAAGTTAACAAAGTAGCTTTCTCTCAGTCTTATTCTCAATTCGCTCATAAGAAGCAATTCAGTTCACGAATCACTCACAAGAAGCAATTCAGTCTACAGATCACTCATAAGAAGCAATTCAGCATTCAGTTCGCTTGCAAGAAGCAATCTAGTTTCTTATTCACTTGAAAGAAGCAACTCAGTTTTCAGTTCGCTTGCAAGAAGTAATCTAGTTTCTTATTCACTTGAAAGAAGTAACTCAGTTTTCAGTTCACTTACAAGAAGCAATTCAGTTCTCAATTTACTTGCAAGAAGTAATTCAGTTTCTCATCTGCTCACAAGAAGCAATATAATTTCTCGTTCACTTATGAGAAGTCAACTAATACTCAGCTTGTTCACAAGAAACAAACTTCGCTTAGTCTTGTCTCTTGTCTGAAACAAAAAGCTTTTAGTTGTATTTTTCAAGTCATTCAAGAAGAATACTTATTAAGAATCAAATGTTGAAATTCTTTCTTCTTTAAAACTTCTGTTGTCTTTCAAGCAGATCAATTCAATCGATCTTTTATACAACTTAACATAATTGAGTTGAGAGCTTGAAGCTTTGATCATGCTGCTTATGTCAAAGACATTGAAGTGTTTAGCATCATTCTAAAGAAAATCGATGTTTTCTTGAATCTTGAGTCAATCTCGTCTTTTAATCTAAACTTTGATGAGTCAAAATTACATCACACGACTTTGACTGTTCATTCAAAGAACAGTTCAACTCTTGCTCAGTTTTCATCTCACTCTCAAGACAGTATGTATGATAAGAATTATCGTCTGAATCTTCATCAAATGAAAAAGAAATTTCATTTAACTGCATTCACGACACAAGAAGATTTTGAAGTCTATTGACAAAGTAAGAACATTGATTCAGTCATAATTTTATCATTCAGATATTTTAAGTTTTTAGATGTCTTCTTTAAGAAGAACGTTGATATCTTGTCTTTGCATTGAATTCATAATCATGTCATACATCTTAAAGAAAATGCTCAATCTTCAGTCTTCGCTTTGTACAACATGAGTCGTGATGAAATTCTAGAACTTCGTCGTTATTTGAATGAAAATCTAAGCAAAGATTTCATTCAAGTCAGTTGCTTTCAGATGATCATCTCTGTTCTCTTCATTAAGAAACTCGAAGAAGAACTTTGCTTCTGCGTGAACTATCAAGATCTGAACACTATCACAATCAAGAATCAATATTCTCTGTCTCTGATCTCAGAAACGCTGAATTATCTAAATCGAGCTAAAATCTTTATCAAGCTGAATATCATCTCTGCGTTCAATCGACTTTGAATCAAAGAAGAAGATGAAGCTCTTATTGTCTTTCGCACTTGATTTAAATTATTTGAGTATCTAGTCATGTTTTTCAATTTATGTAATGAGTCTGTCTTGTTTCAGAAGTATATCAACAATACTTTTTGCAAACATCTAAATAAGTTCTGTACAACTTATTTGAATGACATCTTGATCTATTTCAACAATGAACTTGAGCATGAGATTCATGTCAAGCTCATTCTGCAAAAGCTGCAAGAAGCAGATCTTCAGATGAATATAATTAAGTGCAAGTTTCACGTCACTCAAGTCTTGTATTTAGAATTGATAATCATCATTGAAGAGGTCAAGATGAATTCTTTTAAGATAAACATCATTGTAAACTGACTCATCTTGATCAACGTTAAGAACGTTCAAAGTTTTCTAGATTTTGCGAACTTCTATAGAAGATTCATTTATGACTATAGTAGAATAGCTATTTCGCTCACTCGTCTCATCAGAAAAGATGTACTCTTTGTCTGAATTCAGAAATGTCAAATTGCATTCAACATTCTTAAAAAAGTCTTCACTTTCAAGATTATTCTTCATCATTATAATTCAGATCACAAGATTGTGATAAAACTCAATGCTTCAAACTATGTGTTTGAAGACATTCTTTTTCAGTATGATGAGAACGAAGTTCTTTATTCATGTTAGAAATCTGTCTAGAGCGAGTCAGATAAAAATGTCATTTAACTAAAAGATAAATGCTAAGAAAGAAAGATAGCTACAGAAAAGAAGCTGATTACATATGTGTATTTCTCAGTCAACGCTAAACTCAATAGAAACTAGTCAAGATGATGAAGCGAGAATAAATCTGACAAGACTAGAATTGTGACATTATTTTCTCTCTTCAACGATTCATGTTCACATGAATGTATTTTCTGCTTGATTCAATTGATTGCTCAATCATGATTTTACAGACTCAGACTCATTAAATTCTGATTGATTAAATAGTCGAAAGCGCTTTTAGCGCGATTTGTTCAAATATCAAATATGAAAATCATCAACTATCTTCTGAGCGTTCATAAATTTATCGTCATCAGCGTTGTATCAATTGAGATCATTGTCATAGTCATTTCATTTAACTTTATACTGAAGTCGTCTTTGATATCAACGAGAATTCAATATATCGTCAATTTTTCATTCGTCTTCATCATTTATCATTATTGACTCAAGAGACTCGTTCTTTTGATCAGACAAGAAATAATTGACGGCGAGATGAAGCAGATCAGAGTGAAATACGTCATGAACATGCATAGTTTCTGATAATTTCAACTTATATGACGAGTCAACAAGATCTAGATTGATGAAGAGATTGAGCATTTTGTCGTCTAGCTTCTTGAAAGATCTTGCTGAAACAATGTTTCGTTCATTCAGAAACATCTTTGATTCAATCTCATAATCAACTTCTTTTCTATGCTTATTAACTTGTTGAATCATTTATTCTCTTGTTTTGACTAGAAATTCGCAAGCAAACGTCAGTGTTTTGTTCTTATGTTCAGATATATTCTCGACTTTAATCATCTGCAAGCGTTCATGAGAACTTTCATATTCAATGACATTGAGTTCAAAGCTCATACAAGAATGAAAGTCTTTGTTTAGAAAGAAAGAGATCAAGAAAATGACTGAAAACAGAGCATTATTGTCAATGAACTCAATCATAAGTAGTAGCTTAGCTCAGTCATTCTGCATGTATGAACAAAAGAATCGAAGATATCTTTCAACGTTCTGATTGACTCGTTCACTTTGATCATCAATTTGAGAATGATAAACAGTGAATAGTCAAAGATTAATGCTCAGTCTTTTGCAAAGAAACTTTCATAGAATGAAGATAAATTGAGAGTCTTGATTCGAAACAATGAAATTGAGTAAATCATGTATTCAATATATTCACTAAAGCATTAGCTCAGCTGTTTTTTCTGCTGTGATTTCTTCGTCATCAGTAGAATAAGAGATATAGTGTCGTTTATTTGATAGTTTACATATCACTGTTAGTATGACGTTTTTGACTTCAGAAAAAAGTAGGTCGATGATGAAATTCATGACTATGTTCTTTCATTGCTGTTCAAGTATGATTAGAGAATGTAATAATTCATTGAATTTATCTTGAAAAGCTTTTAATTGCTGACAAATGTAGCAGTTTTGAATATATTTATCTATTGTCTTTTGCATTGAAAGTCAATAGTAGTATCTTTTTATTGCTTTCATCGTTCTAAGAATTTCAAAATGATTAATAGAAGATTGATCATGAACTTTTCAAATTAACTTCATTTGAAGATGTTCATTAAAGAGAACTCATAGAAGATCACTTTAATATAGTATTTCGTTCTGAACTCGATAATCTCTTAATTTAATATCTTTGTATTGAGCTTCATCTTTTGATACAACTTCACGAAGTAGAACACAATTTTTATTGATTCTATTAACTTTTAGAATCAATTGATAAATTGATTCATTATTCTCTTTCTTCTTCAGATCAGCGATTTTCATTCAATTCAACGTCAGAATCGTAGTTCACTGATAGCAACATCATTCATTCTTAAAACTTCTAGAAATTGAATTGACTTGACGAGTCAATGCATCAGCTTTGATGTTTTATTTGTCTGAGCAATATATGATTTTGAAGTTGAAGTCAACGAGCTTTTGAACTCAGTGCATCTGACGTTTATTCAGCTCTTTATTCTTCATTAATGATGTCAGAGCTTGATAATTGATGAACATCTTGATTGATAACTCAGTCAATTTTAGCTCAGATCATCAATGCTTGAATGCTCAAATGATCGCTAGTAACTTCTTGTCATAAATCTTGTAATTGCACTCAGCGAAGCTTCGATTCTTGCTGTAGTAGATCATTGAATGCAATGTTTCTTTGTCATCATACTGAGAAAGTATGTCATCGTTGACGTAGTTAAATGAGTCTATTTCAAGAATAGTCTTTCTATTTTGATCAAAATGACGAAGAATAAATGCTTTGATCATTCATTTCTTCATATGATCAAAGATCATTTGACAAGCGTAATTTCATTCAAATATCATCTCTTTTTGAGTGAGTTGAATTATTGATTGAACAATCTTCGAGAAGTTCTTTATAAAGCGACGATAGAAATTGCAGAAGTCGATAAAGAACTGCATCTGAGTGAGATTTGTAGAAGTAGATCATTCAACAACTGCTTGTATCTTTCAAAAATTCATCTTCAGTTTCTCAATGAATAGCAATAGTTCTAAAAAGCTGATTTCTTGAACATGAAACTTGCATTTGTTTATATTCATCTGTAGATTGATCTCTTATAGTCTATGTAGAACTAGTTGTACGTGTTTCTTATGTTTCTTCAGTGTTTTGCTGTAAATAATAATGTCATCTAGATAAATCTGACAAAACTGATGTAAATAATCAAACAGCACGTCGTTTATATAGTGTTGATAGAAAGTCGAATCGTTGATTAATTCAAAAAACATCACGTGATATTTGTAGAAATTAAAAGAGATAATAAAGATAGTCAAATCTTCGCTTCTTGAATGCATGCATAGTTTGTTGAAGATGACTATTATATTCAATCGAGTCAGATACTTGCTATCTTGAATATGAGCGAGAGTTTCGTCTATTAAGAGTAGAAAGTAGCGATTTCGTTTGATCAAAGCATTGAGCTTTCTATAATTGACGCAGAAACGCAAACTATCGTCTTTCTTTTCAATGAATAGTATAAGCGAAGCGTATGAGATCGAGCTAAAAGATATAAAGCTCTTATTCAGATGTTTAATCAGGTAATTCTTCATCTTTTGAAGCTTGTAATCAGACATATGATAGAGACGACTTCGAGAAAACATTTTCTCATCGATCAACTCAATTTTATGATCGTAGAAGCAATGAGAGAATAGTTGATCAGTCATCGCTCGATCAAACACATCTAGATAGTCATGATATTTCAAAGAAAGCTTAGCTTTGACTTCTTTCAAGATCTTTTCATGTGAAAGCTCTTGTAGATTTACATCTTCAAGTGTATTTCTAGCTGTTTTTAGAAGTTGATTAATTTTCGTGATGATGATCGCGAAAGTAGTCACATTCGATCGTTTGACTAGTGATCTATATGCTGCAGTCTCTATCATTGCTATGTTCATTGAATTGAAAGACGAAGCGAAGTTGATTAAACTAGATGATTTCATGATTCTATTGAATGAAGATGACTTCTCGCTGAGTTGAGTGATGATAGAAGAAATAAATCTCTTTAGTATTTGAATAGAGATTGAACTCTTCTGTTCTATCGCGATTTTCTTGCTCGAAAGAACAGTTGAATGAGCTTTGATAGAAGCTTTGATATGAGCTTTGAAACTAGAAAATTGAAGATGATCATTTCTCATATCAATCGTTAT
>JAABUU010003408.1_pt1 | contig 20293 bp, 26 predicted proteins | sample 5559301 | NCBI WGS metagenome assembly JAABUU01 (sample SAMN10711884, study PRJNA513360) | rock metagenome | isolation source: Antarctica rocks | place: Antarctica: Victoria Land, Richard Nunatak white | reverse complement strand
ATCAACATCACTGACATTGTCCTTGTTGCTTATCCTTAAGTGTACAACTTGTCAGTCACGCTGACAGGTTTTCCACAAGTGAGCGTCGCCCACACACAGCCCTTTGTCATGGATGCAAACGCACAAGCCATGCGTCTCATGCCCATATGTGCTACTGCATATACCAGGGTGTAAATGATGGCAGCACAGGCTTGAGGTTTGCAACAAGGCTGACACTGATGCAACAGACAATAGCCTTGTCTTCATGTCATGCAACGTATCTCATTGCTTTATGGCCTGCTTGGCATGAGCTTGTGACAAGTTTGACTGTGCCAAGATGCATGTTTTAAGCCTTGTGGAACACATGCAGTTGCACAACTAAGCACAAGCCAGACACCCATACTGTCAAATGATTGTACACATTGAATTTGCAGGTGCCTGCTGCATGGAAGATGGTCCAGGTGCAAAACTGTACCACAGGCCAAGTCTCACAACAGAATGCGGCAATATGCTCCACATGTCCAGCTGCCACTTTCTCTCTCAATCCCCTCAATGGAAGTTGTGATGCTTGCCCAGCAGGAGCGACTTGCTTTGGTGGTTCACACTTCATACCTCCTTCCCAAAGCTGGCACTCAGACCCATACTCCACCAACATTGTGCAGTGCCCCAATGCAAAGGCATGCCAAGGCAACCGCACCATCCTACTCAGCTGCAAAGAGGTAATATCTCTGCTGCTTACAAATCTGGGTTTTCCATTTCAAAGCTTCACAGTGACTGTGGCAAGCTGTGTACTTTGGCAACAGTAGTGCTCACATGTCATGCGTTCATTGCATGGCCTAAGCTAAAAATCAAAATCAGCAAACATGGGTAACAGCATGCATAGTAATGTTGTGCATGTATTTACCCATGCAGGTTTTGCTTGCAAAGACTGCAACCAACTGATGTTATGCGCATGTCAATGCAGAATGCTGGATCCTGTGACATGACAGCAGGTATGGACACAAGCCAGTCAGAGTCATACATGATGAGAGAGTGCAGCCCTGGCCATTATGGCCCAGTCTGTTCCCTGTGTCTGATGCATGATTTGCCACCTGGTCACACCAAATATGGACGAACAGGGCCCTTGGAGTGCAAGCCCTGCAGGTAACCCTCAAGCACATTTTGGTGTGTCATGAAGCTGCCTGGCAGCTATATTGCTGTGCAGTGATTAGCCATAATACGGTCAAAGGGGTCATAGGGATCATAGGGGTCATAGGGTCAGTCCAGGCTGTCATTGCAGCCAAAGGCTCCTGTCATGGTTGCCTAGCGGCATAGAGCTTTTGCGTCGTTTTGGTTCACTGGTTAAAGCATCATGTGGTGTTTGATCATCGGGCATGATGGGACTTTGCATACAATGTCATGTTCTTTGGTGCAGGAGCGCAGTTGCAATAGTACTGGCTTACATAGCTAGTACACTTCTGGTTATTTCATGGCTGCTGTACACAATCCATGTGACTTTGAATGAGAATCGTGAAGATGCAGAGGAGGGCGTACGACCTGCAAGGGTCTCGGAGCTTCTCAAGGTATGGGCGTCAAGAGGCACTCACCATACTCTGCCTTGCAAATACACCTGCATTGTCAAGAAATCTGCCTGGTCAAGGCCACTGATCTTGATATGCTGCATTGCATCACAGTGTGCTGTGCTATGGTGTGCTGTGCTGCGCTGCGCTGTGCTGCTGCATATTGCATAAGCAGTCTCAAAAACATCAAGCAAATAAGCTGATAAGCGTCAGAGCCCAGCTTTGACATGTCACCTGACATGATGAACAACACATCAGATTACGACATGCTCATGCAGGCAGTGACGCTTTGGCTGCAGTATACTAGTTGTTGGCTGGGGTGAATATCCCGGCCCCTGCTACCCTTCACTGGGTCTTCAGTGCCGTCAACTTTGCCTTCTCGACAGTCACCAGCAGCAGTCTCTCCACAGACTGCCTGCTGTCCAAGCCACTTAATACAGCGGTGCAGAGGATTCTCATCCATCTGTCTGTGCCTCTGCTTGTCCTGGCTGCAATGGTTCTGATTCAAGTTGTTTGGTACGACTCAAAGTGCTGGCACTACTTTGCTGGCATGACCATCTCAACTGCATTGCTGACTGTCAAGACATGGCTAGGTAGCTTGTTCTGTCTTGTCTTTGCTTGACCAGCACAACGGCCAAGGCAATTGGTGCAACTGATGAAACAAAGCATGAGAAGTCTGTGTAGTGTATGAGCGTTGGGCTCGGCAAGCTTCAGTGTGCTTTGGTGTGCAGGTGGGCAAGCACTCTTAGCAAAGTGAGCCTGTCAACTTCCACCTGGACACAAGCTATGATCCCAGTTTCCCAGACCCTGCGTACATGGCACGGCAACATAGTAGAACTGCAGCGCCGCTTATTGGTCACCCTCTTGTCTGTTCTATTCTTCTATTACCCCAGCCTGCTAACAACCATTTTGAGCCTGTTTGCTTGCTACCGCATTGACCCCTCCAGCCCCACTGGCGCATATCCACAATTTGCTCGGGTGAGCACTTGCCTCATGTGCTACACATACGTCACAAACCTGGCAGTTGTCTGCAAGCTTCATCATCCGGTGTTTTTGCACACTGTGATCCTGTGCTTTGAGGTCTGACTAGTGACACAATTACATTGTCAAGCCTTCTCTTCTGCAACATGGAGAATTGACCTTGCAGATTGTAGAATCTAGGGAATCCAACAAGGCCCTCTGTTTCCCCATTCCTGTGCGCTTGGTTGCTTGTTGACATGTACAGAGTCTGACACAGGAAGCGTACCTGGTCACCAGCCAAAAGCTTGTGTGGCGTATGCGATGCAGGCGACATGGGCTTGGGGGTACTGGGTTCCTGACATGAGCATCAGATGTTTTGTCGGCTGGCATCTGAGGCTCTCACTTGGTAGGATGGACTTCTTTGACCCTTTGTCTACTTGACTCTTGTTCAAGCTACAAACAACCAGCAGTAACACTGGCAGAATGTGAACCGCAGTAGTGGAGATGTGCTTCTCAGTCAGCCATGTTACTGTTGCAAGTTCATGTCATGGATGTATGATGGCTCCATGGCCCTCATGGCACTAACAGTGCTGTTTTGTACGGACAAGATCCATTGAGCAGGTCAGTTGTGCGGGTCAAATGCACCACATGTGGGTCATGAATTGTGCCTGATGCAGGTTTGGGTGTGCCGCTGCTCTTGTTGGGATGTGTGCTCATTCCTGCGCTACCATGCCTGCTGTTACTCTGCCACCGCCGCCAACTGCAATCAACAGCTATCAAAGTGCGCCTAGGTTTCATCTTTTGCAGCTACAGGTCAGTGATCTCAGGGGTTTCAAAGATCTTGCCTAAGTGGGGCGCAGGTTTAGGGATCAATCAAGGACAATGCATCTTGCAGTGACTGAGTGCATCTGTCTTCACGTGCTCAAATGGTAACTTGATGTATTTCCAGACAATGCGGAATCAGAACCAAGCCATCTGTCTGCAATGAGTTGGCATCTGACAGCCTTTGTAAGCAGCAGTCCTTCTCCTGTGAAGCTGTCTGTGTGCTGTGAGTTGGCATCTGACAAGCGCTGCAAGCAATAGCCTTTCTCCTGTCTGAATAAGAGTGATCACTTGGGCTTGCTCCAAGACGTTGACTGACACGAGAACCTGTCTGTGAAGCAAGAGCTTTGTACACAGTGTGTTTTTCAGCAGTGTTTCAGTGAGATAGCTGTGTCAGATAAACACAGGAACTCAGCCAGCGATCCTGGAATCTAAATCACAAACTGGCCTGCTGGCATGCAGACAGACTTTATTTGCTGCATGCCAGCAGTGCTTACATCTGTTGCCTTACTCTGTAAGACACAGTGTGACATACTCAGGAGGAGGTCACACTTGGTGCTTGCTTTGCAGATCAAGGTTCTGGTTCTGGGAGAGCGTGATTCTAACTCAGACCCTAGGCTTGGCAGCAGCTCAGGTCTTTGCCACTGCCCTGGATGCCTTCTTCCAGCTCACCATCATGCTGGTCATCTTGATGATAAGCTTGATTCTGCTGGCGCACTATCGGCCATTCGAGGAAAAGGCTGCACAGATTACTCAGGTATTGCTAAGAGCTGCCTGGCTCAACAAGCTTGCAAACCATGCTTGCTCACCTTAGCTTTGCTTGTACAGTGTGCTATTCATCTTGGGAGATGAAGCACATGCTTGTACCATTCATAACAGTTTCAACACAGCACATGCTTGTTGCAGGTGTTGGGACTTGCCACAGTGTCTGCAACAGCAGTTGGCTGTCTAATGTTTTTGGACACAAACAATGTAGCAAACAGCAGCGGCTTGAGTGCCACTGGGGTCTTGTTGATGATACTCAATGTAGCTTTCCTAGCTATGTCTGGAATTTTGATTGTTGGGCGTGGGCGCCGACATGTTGCTGCATTCGCACAGCAGACCAAAGGAATCACGAAGACTGTCTTTCAATTCCTGCGGAGACCTTTTACACAGCGCTCAAGGCAGCCCCAGGCCGTTGTCAAATCTGACATAGGTGCTCAAGATGGTAAGTCAGTCCTGTCTAGAGCAGAATTCAAGCAGGCAATGTTGCCCTGAAAGTACTAGTGTATGTAGAGCTCCTGAGCAGTTGTCGAGTTAACAGGAACAATTGCAAATGATTGCGGAGATTGTCGTGGCGATGAGATGACTATCGTTGTGAGCGTTTCTGCATTGAGCGTTTCCTGAGAAGCCCATTGTATCCAGCCCCCGCAAATATGGCTAGCACATGACTTGCGCATGCAGTATTCTTTAACATTCTGGACTGCCGATATGTAGTTCGATAGATTCGCAACTCAGCAGGTGAGTATAGTGCAGCAACAGCTCTGACTCATTTGGCAGCAATTTGAACAATCATCAAGTGTAAGACGTCATGCAATGTTCAGATCTTCAGCTGCATCAAGCTCTGATGAGATCATGGCAAAGCCTCTGGAGGCATGTCAGGGCCTGCAGGTTCTTCATACTCGCCCTCATCAACCCCAAGAGTGCTCTGCACCAGCTTTTGCATGTCTCCAAGAATCTTCTGCTCTTTCCTCTTGTTCTCCTCAAAGTTGTACATGGCCAGTGCAGCTTTCTCTTCAGCACTGTAAATCTGGTTCTCCTTCCTGAAGCAGACGCACATATCAGCTTCGTCAGACGGCAGAGTCCCTACCAAGTTGCATCAGGCATTGGAAATCTACAGAAAATTGATAAGTGTCATGCAAATGTGATTGCTCACCTGATACGGATAGCATTCATACGTGAATGCCTGCTACCGCTCATCACATATCCCAGGTCCTCAAAGTGACTGATCTGATCTGCTGACAAGCCAACCTCACCACGTCTAGGAATACGCTTACCATTCTGTACAAAGGCATGCATTGCTGCACCCTCCCCTGCAACACCAAATGGATTCAGTCAATCCGCCACATGCACGCACACTCAATAACAGCAACAACAACAATAGCAGCAGCAGCATGAGCATGATCCTGCACATAGATTGGTGCTTGAACACCCAAGAGCAACTCTGAAAGCAACACAAAGAGTGAATGATAGTGATTGCCTCCTTGGAGGACTTACCAGGTAAAAGAGCTCCACCATAGTCACCCATGTCTTGCTGACTAACGCCAGCTGGGAGCTCTGGCCCAACCAGCATATTGGCCTCCTCCTCCTCTATCCTTCTCTTCTCATCAGCAATTGCCTTTGCTTTGTCCTCAGCAAGCCAGTCACTGCAGTGACAGCATGTTCTGCTCACTGACAGACCCTTGTGATGAGCATGGTTGGCAGTAGTTTTTGCACATGATTGCCATTGACTCAAACATATAGCTAGGAGCCTGAAGTGCAGAGGTACAATATGGAGTACATAGCTGAACATGTAAGCACCACAGAAGTGCCCACAAGCGCCATTATGACAGCACTTGTTGGAGCAAGCATGTGAACAGCAAGCATGTGAACAGCAAATGAAGAGGTGAGCTATGTACCGGAACATTTGCCCTGCTTCAGCCTCAATTGCTTCCATGCCTGATACTCCCACAGTGGCATCAGCATCAGTGTATGGCTGGCCTTCATCAGAGGGCCCAGCTTGTTCTGAAGGGGCTTGTTGAGCAAATGCATCTGCCATGGCCTCTGAAACTTCTTGCGCCTCAACAGCCTCAGCATCAGAGTCACTCTGAGATGAGTTTTGCTCATACGCAACTCGATCGCGCTTCTTTGCACTACGCGGCCTGATGTTGCGGCCCTCATCTGAGACCTCTGCTGCTGTATGGTCCCTGATGCAAGGACAACACAGTCAGCTGACCAGTACTGATGTTGGCAAAGAATGCGGAGCAAATAAGAAGCTTGAGTACTTACTCATCCTCTGAAGTCCTGCCATTTGCAATTTTAGGTGGTTGACGCTCAGGCGAAGGAGTGATGCGCCATATGCACTTGTCCACACGTTCTGCCATCCGTTGGCGCTTGAGGCGTCGCCTGTGGGATGTAAGGATGTTGCGCCAGCTCAATATTGACAGTGCTGGCACTCTCACCAAGCACTTCGGCCAAATTTGCAGAAGCCAACTCACCATTCTATTCTGTTCTCCCTTTGCAAATGAGCAATGTCTTGATCTAAGTCTATTTCTTGTTCGTATTGTGGCCTGATGTAGCTGTCCCTTGCAGGTCTGCACACACACACACACACAGGTTGAGTGCGAATGCCTGACACTGGAAGCCTGTCTGCAGTTGTATTTGATTTTGCAGCCACGTAGATGCGCAGAACACTGGTCACAATCACGGTAGGGCGGTGCAAAAGCAGTCAGGTCAAGAAGCCAACCGGCGGTCGTATCGTTCCGCTCTGTATGAAGGACTGGGTCGTCGATCCCTGCCCCAATCTTCTCTCTTGCTTCCATGCCGACGAGGAGATCGGCTGTATCTGCGTCGATCTGGACTAGGGGAGCGACGTCTCGGCATATTCACTTACAGGAGGAGCTTCGCATGCACAAGTGCAGGCCATCAGGCTATTTCAGAGGATAAATAGTGGACATCAATTGGTCATCACATCAAATTAGCAAGTTCAATTTTCGCAGTGGTATGAATCCGATGACCAATTCCCGAAACTAGCTACTGCAATTTGCAAGGCTAATGGTGGATAACAGACTCTGTCGCAACCCTCTGATGGAAAGGGAAATTACAATGCTTCAGCTAGGTAGCCTGCCAGAAGGAATGTATTTCCTTGGCCATCTGGACCACATGCCTGTCAAGCCAGAGCTAAGCAAACCGTTACAATTGACACAAAGCTGTGAACATAATGCAGTTTTGTGACTTGCTCAAGCTTGGAATCTGATTTCAGCCTGGTGTAAAGCACTAGTATGGCTGAAGATCCAGCCAATGCAGGTTGCTTAACAGCACGAGCACTAGTAGTAATGTACTATTGCAGCAAACAGCTGATGCAGGGAGGCATGCAAGAAGCCCATTTAACAAGTCCTGGCTTGTGCACCTGATTCATCAGATTCTGTCATAATTGCACCAATTCCATGTCACCTTCTCCAAACACCTGTCCGTTAGCAACAGTCTGCATGGCTGCAACCACCCACTACTGTGCAACCCATGTCAATCAAGCTGAGGATCAGCAGTATCATACAGAGTCAGCAGCATCATCCTCTGTGAGGCAAATGTCATTGTCTATGCCTGAGATGGTGTTGTTGGTCAGCTTGAGCCATGCTTGTAGTCCAGCTGCCAAATCACCTTCATCCAGGAAGTCAGACAAGGTTCTCTGTTCGTTGGGATCTTCAATGGTTGATGAGGTAGGCTCTAATGCCTGCCAGACAACATCAGGATCAGGTAACTGACAGCCTGCCATTTTTGTTTCAAGCACACAAGTGATCAGGTCTGATGCTAAGTGTTCAAGTACAGTGCGCAGTCACAACACCAAATACAGCCAGTCAGGCTGAATTGAACAGATCACCTGAGGTGCACTGTCTCCTGAAGGTTCACTTCCATGTGCAAGATCAGCTGCTGCCATGTGGAATATGAAGTCTGCAAATTCATGCTTTCCTACCACATGATCACTGTCCACATCAGAGACTGCACCACATGTGAGGCGCCATTGTCAACATGTCAGGTAGAATATTGACACCGAGGTGCTACATGGCGAGTGATATGTGGTCTTGATGATTCCAGCAAATCACCTTCCAGGAACATTTGGGCCTGTTCTGGTGTTATGTTGACATTTCTTGAGCCAAGAGCTGCAGTGACATCTGCAGCATTTAGATAGCCATCTTGATCCTTGTCAAACTCTGAGAATATGTGCTCCAATGGGTCTTGATACGAAATGATATTTCTTCTTCTTGCCCAGATCTGCAGGCAAACGTTGAAAATTGTCAGGTGCCAAGCCTAATCAAGAGCACACTGAAGCAACTCATGCTCTGGGTGATTGCACTTACAGACCCTGCAAATTCTTGCAGGCCAGGAACACATATTGTATCTGCTTGTGAATTTCTGTATGCTTGGCGGAAGGACTCCTCCACAACATTGATGTCATCTTCTTCTTCTATGATGCCTGCGTGTCTATCAAAAGTGTTCTTACTATTCCTTGTAAAATTACTATACTTGGCGCTGCTTCTCGGCAACGAGCTTGGTGACCTATGTTGTCCCTGCCCTTTTGGCTCAGCCGGGCAACTTTGAGATGCCGCCAAGATTGCCTGGTTGGCTGTGCGTGTTGTGCCGGATAAGCAGCTATCGCAGTCGATGGTCTGCAAAGAGGCTGTTGACGCAGGAGATGCACCGGCATGCCGATCTGCGCAAATTTCAAACCGGAGGCCTCAAGGACCTTACAATGCTGTGCAGGTTCTGGCGTTCACAACTTCGCAGGGACGGAGACACACTCCGCAATTTTGATCTGCAGCTTGCAAGTGTGCGCCCTGATCATGTCTGGGTGAGTTGAATTCAGGAAGCGAAATATCAAGGCTAGCTAGGGCAGAGAAACCCTCTTGATCGGTGCCGCAAATGCCTTGCGAGAAGCTTTTCGAAGACTTTCCAGGAGGGTGAAGCATACAATACGCACCGACCTTTGCAGTGTTGTGGACATTCGTCAGGATAAAGTTGTGCAAGCCACACCGCAATCTGCAGCTCAGCGTGGCACCGTTATACCTAAGTGAAGGCTAGCTATCGCTGATTCGCTTGTTCTGCTTGCTGGGTCAAGCTCAACGCACCCAGGCCGTAGGTGGCCAGCATGGCGCAGTCCATGATGGTGAGCTGCCGTGTTTTATCTTCGACGCTTCACCGTGAAGAATGACCGGTTAAGCTGTGATCAGGCTTCTGATCAGATTTGACCTGTGCTGCAGCAACCGCAAATCATCCTTCTCAAGGAAGGCACTGACACAAGTCAAGGCAAAGCTCAGCTCATCAGTAACATCAACGCCTGTGTTGCTGTGGTGGATGCTGTCAGGACCACTCTTGGTCCTCGCGGCATGGACAAACTTATACACACTGACAGGGTAACGTTGCGTTGCTTTTAGTGGCATCTGCGGGTGTCTTATTGATTGTTGCATAACTGACTACTGCCTATGCATCTCAGCTGCAGTGCTTTCTCTCTGCAGGGTGTCACAATCTCAAACGATGGTGCAACAATAATGAAGTTGTTGGAAATCATCCATCCTGCAGCCAAGACCCTGGTGGACATATCATTGTCGCAGGATGCTGAGGTACTGCCTTTTACACCACAGTTGTGAAGTTGCCTGTAAGCCATGGGCATTTGCAGAAATATGAAACCTGTTGCAATATCTCTGCTTGGCTGAGTCACCATTAATGCGGGACCTACGTTGCTGCTTTGTGAAGACAGACACTCATGTTAGCAACAAGCAACAAACACAATGCAGGTGGGAGATGGCACGACAACTGTTGTCATCTTGGCAGGAGAGTTCCTGCGTGAAAGCAAACCGTTTGTAGAAGAGGGTGTCCATCCTCAGAGTCTGATTCGCAGCTTTAGGCAAGCAGGGCAGCTGGCCGTTCAGAAAGTCAAGGACTTGTCTATCAGTATTGAGGGCAAGTCAGCTGAGGAGAAAGCAGACATGCTTAAGAAGTGTGCCATGACCTCATTGAATTCCAAGCTGGTATGCATATTACAGAGCTATCAAGCCATTGCCTATGGTCCACTACTTTTCCAGTTCCATAATCACAGCTTGAGCTAATGTTTTTGACTCCAAACATATTTACTGTAAAGCTGCAGAACCCCAGTACATTTGCCAGGCTAACAACAAAGCTGTTCCATTTTGTTCACCTGCAGGTCTCTGGTGAAAAGGAATTTTTTGCCCAGATGGTTGTAGATGCTGTGTCTGTTCTGGACCCAGCTACCCTGGATCTGCGCATGATTGGCACCAAGAAGGTTCAGGGTGGTGGCCTGCGTGACAGCTTCCTTGTGGATGGTGTGGCTTTCAAGAAGACCTTCTCCTATGCTGGCTTTGAGATGCAGCCCAAGAGCTACAAAGATCCTAAAATTTTGCTGTTGAATATTGAGCTCGAGCTGAAATCAGAGAAAGAGAATGCAGAGGTACTTGCTTGAGCACAATGACAGCTCATGTCATTGTCTTGACTGCCTGCCCGTGTTTACAAAGCCTAAATATGGGTGTTGCAGTCAGCATCATTGGACAGTGCGTTTGTCAGTTCCACATGCATTGCAGCAACTCGAAGTGCACGCTACTGACCTCAAATCAAGCTACCTATAATTGTTGGGTGGGGATAACTTAGTCACTTCTCAAATCAAGTTATCCTTGTGAGCATTGTGCTTAAAACCGCTCCTACAAACATACAAGAACATCCAAATTTTGGGACTAAGTACCTTGCGTGGCAGTCACCCGATCTGACTGTTGTTGCAGATCCGGCTCAATGACCCATCACAGTATCAGTCAATTGTGGATGCTGAGTGGAACATCATCTATGACAAGCTTGACAAGTGTGTAGAATCCGGTGCCAAAATTGTCCTATCCAGATTAGCCATTGGTGACTTGGCAACCCAGTACTTTGCTGATCGGGATATCTTCTGTGCTGGCAGGGTGAGTCCGTCCTGCCTGAGTCTGACATTCAAGCACTCCATGTTGCAGCTCACAGCCAGATTTGGCTCTGAAAGCAGCGCGCTCTGTACTGTACTGTCATACAGACTACAGTTTTCTGCTATATCCAAATGCATAACAGCCTGTGTGAGCGAATAAAGTTGTGCTGCAGTAGTGCACCAACAGCTGTCATGGCTGCTTTTGTTCAGCCGGCATGGTTCAGCACTTCTTGTTGCAGAATGCGACCCTGCTGATGCAGGTTCAAGAAAGCGACATGCACAGGGTGGCAGTTGCAACTGGTGCGCAGACCCAAACAACCGTCAACAACCTCAACCCAAAGGTGTTGGGAAGCGTTGAAGCCTTTGAAGAGAAGCAGGTCATGACTTAATCATCAACTTGCTGTGGCAATGTCTCGCCCAGCTTGCTGCATTGTACTGAATTACCATTCCTTCTGGTGAATTGTTGCGCCTGTACTGTGTAAATCCTCATGGTATGGTTGTGTGCAGCATGTATGAGGTCAATGCATGCTTTGCACATGAAGCTGAATCTTCTTTTTTGGCAATTACAGGTTGGAGCAGAGCGATACAATTTGTTCACAGGCTGCCCTAAAGCTAAAACAGCAACCATGGTCCTTCGGGGTGGCTCAAAACAGTTTATTGATGAGGCTGAGCGGTCCCTACACGATGCCATCATGATTGTGCGCAGAGCCATGAAGAATGCATCAGTGGTGCCTGGTGGAGGCGCCATTGACATGGAAATCAGCAAGTGAGTTACTGTCAGGGGCAGACCTGCTGCTCAGCACCTTGCCCGCAATGTACATTGATCTGCACCTCTTGAGCTATAATTGTTTGCAGGTTTTGGTGTTATCAAGGAAGGCTCTCACTGCCAGCTTTGATGTTATGTGCTGGTCTGTCATATACTGATACGTCCTGCTTGTTGCAGGTTCCTGAGGGATCATGCCCGAACTATTGCTGGCAAGTCTCAGCTTTTCATCAATGCGTATGCCAAGGCGCTGGAGATCATTCCGCGCCAGTTGTGCGACAATGCTGGGTTTGATGCTACTGATGTTCTGAACAAGCTGAGGCAAAAGCATGCCTCCAAGTCAGGCGATGGCAACAATTTTGGAGTTGATGTCAATACAGGTATACTGCTCTGCTGCTCAGTGCTTGCTTATCGCTGGCCTTTGAGCCACCTGCACAACTGAGCAAGAACCTGCCCAAACACAAACTGGCCTTCTCTCCATAACTGCCTGATACTTGCAGCTCAACTGTCACGGCGTGCACAACTGCTTGTTAATCAGACTGATTTGCTGTGCAGGTGGTGTTGTTGACACATATGCAAGCTTTGTGTGGGAACCAGCGCTGGTCAAGATCAATGCGCTTACTGCAGCAACGGAAGCAGCCTGCCTTGTTCTCTCAGTCGACGAAACAGTACGAAATCCCAAGTCTGAAGGCCCTGATGGTCAGGGGGGTCCTGGCCGAGGGATGCCAGGGCGTGGTAGAGGGCGTGGAAGGGGCAGAGGCATGCGTCGATGATCAGCAATTGTATGCGGTGTCCATACACACTATGATCCTGCGTTGCTACCTTTGCCGACTGCTGGGTGCCTATCCCAAAGAGCACCAAACGCGACCAGATGTATCAAGGGTAGTTGGTCATGACAAGCTTTCCTGTGTGGAGACCTAGCTTGAACATAAAGCTTCTCCGTTTACTTTGGCGCTGTACAATCTGCGTGCAGCTTTGGCCATGTATTTAGCAGCAGCTACATCTAGCTCTGCTCAAAACTCAGCAACTTTTACATTTCATGCTCACACAAGACCTGTGCGCATACACACTGCATCAAACACAGAACGGCAGGACATCTGATGTCTTCGCTCTGTGCTTTGCGCATGGGATGCAATGCACTGCATGCCCTGCAACAAGCTGCAATTCAAAAAGAGAGCCTGTAAAAGTGACGTTCGCATTGTTGTGATTGCCGGACAGCATTGCGCGACTATTCCTCTCGGGGGCGGTTGTCAGCATTACTGCAGCAGGAGGGGTAGACGTCTTTGCTTGCGCGCCTTGAACAAGGTGCTATTGCTCGATCCTCAGAGCTGATCCCTAAGTCAACGCATGCCGTTCTTGTCTAGAGGGCTCAGGGCTTGATGTGCAAACTAGCTTGGTCAACAAGCATGGATCAAATTAGCACGCATGAGACCTCTTGCCTTTGCTCTATCTGACTACTTGTTCTGCTTCCCAAAATGTATGTGCTATATATATGCGACACCTAAATCTAAAGCTGTTCCTGAGACCATTGTCTGCTGGCCCACAGGTTCATGAGTCAGCAAAACACAGCAGAGATGATGTGTGCAGATGCTCTGCTCCCCAATACATATACATACCAACTCTGGAATGCTCAGCAGTCTGGCTGGCCAGCAGCACAGCTGGCACCTACTTTACCAGGATTTGAGGAGCATGAGAGACAGCTGTATGGAATGCAAGCATGGCCTTCTGCCACAAGCAGTGCTGGCACAATAGGTCCGCAGGAACCAGCAGACAATTGCAATGATGAGGCTGGCCCTTCTTGTGATGCTGCACAATTTGGTTACTATGGCCCACAGGAGGAGCATCTCCCTGACTCTGTTGCTGACAGCTCCTTGTATCATAACGCTTCCAGACAGTTATTGTTTGCACCAGATCATCAAGCAAACGCTTACAATCAAGATACACTGCATCAGCAAGATCGTGCGTATCTGTATCAGCTGTATCAGGCAAATGGCATGGCAACGGGCTGGCCTGCTGAGCAAGCTGATGAAGCATTGTTGCTCTCTGGTGGCAGACTCAGCGCAAAACAGCAGCTGTTTGCTAATGCTATGGATCAGGAGAACATAGATCCTGCATCTCTGTACTGTCATCAACAAACAGGTCAGCAGCAGCAGGGCCAGCAGCAGCAGCAGCAGCAGCAGAGAAAGCTCGTTGAATCTGTTAAACATTGTTATGGCAGCGATGCTGAAGTGCCACCGGTGTTTAAACCCCCTGAAAACAATTGCCAGAGGGGTTACGTGTGTGCTTCGCAAGATGTGGAGCCAATGATGGGTAAAGTGCCCAATAAGCAGCCAGCTGCAAATAATGGCAGAGCACCTGGACATGTTTTAGGCTCAGCACTTGGGCAGAGTCAGCCAGAGGTGCCAGAGTCAGGCATCACAGCTGTCCAACATCAGGGTACTCAGCACAGACAGCATGGAGATGTGCAGCAACACAGTGGTTTGACACCAGCACATACCAGTTGCATTGCACTGGAAAGCCACTCATTGAGCTCAGAGCCTGAGAGCAATGGACAGGCAAGTGCTACATTGCGTTTTGCTGAAACGCTTTTGCAGGTTCTGTCAGTCCCTCTTTGTATGTTGTGTCCTCCCAAGCCTCAAGGTGAATTGCAGAAAGCAATGCTTTTCTTAACTGTGTGCAGGTGGATGCTGACAACTTTGGGCAAGCACCAAGCGCTCAATTGCTGATGCAGCAGGCAAATGCACCTGACGCACTTCTTGAGCTGTTGAAGCAGCATCTGACCGCTCACAAGGAGCAGCAGCCGGCATACATGCAGCCTCAACCAGGGTCACAGCAAGATGTGTCTCAGCAGACTCTTTCCCAAAACTACACAGCGCACTCGAGCTCAAGGCAGACACAGACAGAGGTTCATGCAGACCAGTCCATGTCAGAGCACACCCAGACTGAGGTGCATGCACATCAGGTTATGTCACAGCAGAGCCAGACAGATACGCTTCTGGACCTCCAGACAGAACTGGGCCTACGGCTGCGGCAGCATACATCTCTGGGGACCCAGACTGCATCCCAGCTGCAGCAGCAAGTCTCAGTGCAGACTCAGACTGAGTCACCATCTTCTATCGTGCTGTCAGAGGAGACTCAGACACCTTTGCTGCTGCAGCAAGCTGTGTCCACCCAGACGGTGGACAGCTTGTGCCTGTTGCAGTCCACACAGCAGACACAGACTGAACAGGAGCTGCAGCAGCCAGCCTCGACACAGACAACATCTGTCATGCAGGTGTCTCAGCCTCTGCAAACAGCAGAAGTGCTACAGCACACAGTATCAACGCAGGCGTCTGCTCCGCTGCAGCAGCCAGTGATGACCCAGACTGATGCAGTGGCAACTGCTGAGGCTGCCTGTCAGTCCTGCAATGATAGTGAGCAGGCCAGTGCTTCACAGCAGAGGCTAGAGGATCTGCAAGAAGAGGTTTCTGGGCTGCAGCTGAAGGTGCAGTCCCTGCAAGGCATAGTGGACATTCAGGAACAGCAGCTGCAGGCAGCAGCTGGCCACTCCTCTGATCAAGTAAGCTACATACTAGTACTCAGGGTCTGATAACTAGGGTACCAAAGTTCTGACCTTCTAAGTCTTCTGCAAGGCATCTCTGGCTGCTAGAGCTGCACTTGGGACATTGTGGTTACAGAGAAGCCTAAACAAACACTGCTGTGGTATGTATAACATATGTGACATGCTGTATGACGTGAAGCACTGTTGATGGGACAGTCCGTCTTGAACAAGCAGCCCGGCAGGTGGGAGCAAGTGGCTCTCACTCAGACTTTGCTCAAAATCTGTCCTACCTGAGACACTTTGGGTGGCTGTGTTTGCAGGCTGACACACCACTGGAGAAGCAACTCAGCAGATGGCGCCATGAGGTCTTCAAACTGCTGCTATCCAGCAAGCAGGCACAACATGCTCACCAGCAGCAATCGCAGGCTCAGGCAGAGGTCATTGCCAAGCTTCAGTGGCAGGTCATAGCGGCTGAGGACAAAGCAACATTGCTGGACAGCCGATTGCTTGACCGGCATGTAGACCTGGACTTGGCACATGTAAGGAGCAGACGTGCTGAGGAGCAGCTTCAGCAGTCCTGCAGGTGAGCTTGTGACAGAGAGGTTTGCAGGTGGATGTGCTTATCATGCCATGCTGGATGCTGCTAAGCAACTGCTCACTACTTTGCTATGTTACTTTGCTACTTTGCTTTGTTGATTTGCTAGAACAGCAATCGGTGCCGCTGCCCAACGCAACAATGCAGGCAGACATCTTCAGCCCTTGTGTTAGCCAAGAGCTTTGTGTCTGCAATCTTTCTCCTTCACAGGGATTGCAAACAAGATGATATGACATGCATGATGTCAGCCAATGATGCAGGCTGATGCAGGCTGCCTGCATATGTGTGGCTTGGGACTAGGGCGCAGAATAAGTTCTGATGATGTACTTGTATGCTTGTATGGAGGTAGCAAACATTTGACCTTTATGCTGCAGGCAGGTTGAGGACCTGCAAGCTAAGCTGCAACAAGAAAAACAGCACATACATAACTTGGCCGAAGCTGTCCAGCAGGCCAATTCTCAACACCTCACCATGGCTGCATCCTTGGCTCAAGCGGAGGGCCGCATTGCTGCATTTCTGCACAGGTACAACAGCCTGTCACCGTGAAACCCGGAGGGCAGCATATAGACACCACATATATGCAAGCAAGTGCATGCACAGGGTACACAGGACACCGTGTGTATGCAATTTGTGTGCTGCTGTTCCATCCGTGACCCTTATGCTGCATCCTCCTCCAAGCATTATGGCAGCTTGCACACTGAACTCAAATAACAGGCTGTGCAGTTGACATGACACTGTAGGTATTCAGTGCAGCATTGCACATGCTGCGAATGATATCGCTGACACTGGAGTTTCCAGCCTGTGTACAGAATGTCACACATGCCTGCTATTTCTGTGATCATATTGCTGATACTTGTGCTGTAAAGCCAGGATGTCTGATGAGTCACATAGAGATCTACACACCCAAGACTGTTTCCTACCAAATGAAATGAGTGAAGAGCGCAAAAAAAGCAGCTGTGCAGCTGTCATTCCAAGGCTGTTTGCTTATCTTACCTGTATCATTGCACAGGCTGGGCTATGCAGAGGAGCGGCTGCGCTTCGCCCTGCAGCTACACCAACCTCTGTCATCAGACTCCACCAGTGCCAGCACAACAGGCAGCTCAAGGCCTACAGCACAGGAGAGCACAATAGGAGGACTAGCTGGCACAGGCACCAGTCTGCATGGCAGCCAAGCTGCTGTGGTGTTGCACATGGAGGTGCAGCGCTTGGCGGCTGACAGAGCGATGCTGCTACACAACATGCAGGTGAGATACATGTGCTGCCTATATCGTATAGATGTAGGTCAGGCACACGCATGTGGTGCACAGAAGATGCTGCGACACATTTTTGCACCATGTCAGCATGTAAACAAATGCACAGAAAGTCAGCCGGCCTCAGGGTGATAGCCATGGCTGGCATCTTGCTTGCGTTTGTTTTTGACACTCCGAGTCACACCTAGAATAGCCACTTCATGGGCAGCTGTACTGTGGGGGCATCTCGTGCTCATCATGGCGTTATATGTCCTTGAGCAGGGTTTAGAGAGGCTTGCAGAAGCAATGCCACTGTGTGGAAAACTGCTTCCTGCTGGCTTGCAGGTGCTGGCTCACCAAGCCAAGGTGGACCTGAGCAAAGCAGTGGCAGCTGTGCAACACATGGAGCGTGCAGCGCAAGCGCAACAGGTTGCCAGTAGGGTAGCAGCCTGTCTGGGAGAGATGGAGGCCAAGCACAGCGCTGAGCTGACTGGACTTGGAGCTCAGCATGCTGCTCAGCTGAGTGCAATTGAAAATGATCTTGAGCAGCAAAGAACAGCTTTTGATCAGGTACCTGATGTTTGTCACCTCCTGCACGTGTGCCGCTGCTGATAGAAGCAATGTGCAATGAAGTGTGACAGCACAGCATCTGCAGTGCGTTTATTACAGTCAAGTGGCTTCAGGACATGGACTTATGGATGACGTCTCACACTGCATCAAGTGGGGCTGTCCTAGCTTTGCTGAACTGGTGGAAGCTGACATCGAAAAGTGTTACTCATGTTCACGACGCATGTGCACAACAATCAGCGAACTGCAATATCAAACTGTGCAGCCCATCAACAGGCTTTTCAGCCCCTCATACAATGATCACTTACTCAGGCAGGTAAATGGGCACTGCAGCATAGTATGCTTGACACGTCCATTGGCGTCGGGCAGATTTAATGAGATGTAGTTGCCTTGCCTTCCTGCCTGGTCCCTGACAATGTCATTCCAGATCATATCTTTAGAGCACAAATGTGTGTGGTGATGACAGGCCATCGCAGAGGCGCACAGACAACACCTAGAGGCAGCAGGTGAGCACCAGGCACAGGCCTCACACCTTGCAGAGCAGACAGCAGCTCTACAGCACACCATTGCCTCTCTTCAGGTATTCATTTCTGTACTGCAAGCCCTGCTTGTGCTATGTTGCTGCGCTTCGTGACAGCTGGACCCATGCGTGTGGGGCACTGCCACCTCACATGGAGTGTTCAGAGGCTGCTGATCAGCATCGGCAGTGGTGCAATTCAGTTAGCACCATATTCTGATGACACATGCATACATGCAACAGTGTGTTAGTGTTGCTGTTGTCAGTCATTGCTTTGTTTATTGAATTTTGCAGTCAGTCCTGGCTGAGCATGTCAGGCAGGGGCATTTGTCAGAAATAGCATACCACACATTTCACTCCATAAGTTTCAGTCATGTTTCTTGCCTCCTGAACGTCAATTGTATTGCTGGGCACAGGCTGCTCTGGAGTCTGCCAGGTCTGAAAGCCAAGCTGTAGTTTTGGAGTATCAGCAGCAGAGCCACTTGTTGAGCATGCAGTTGCAGCAGCACCAGGCTGTGCTTCAGGAAACAGAGTATCATATGGCAGCTATGCAACAGCAGCACTGTGAAGAGCAGCAGTCTGTGCAGCAGCAGCATGCTGAGGTGGGATAACACAGTCATGAAGGGTCATGCTAACTAAGCTTGGCTGTCTATTCAGGCGCAATGTCACAATACCTGCAATATGAGAGACAAGATGTCTTTTTTTGAAGCATGTCACTGTTGTATGAAGCAGAGCTGTGTTCTTTCAAGTACCTGTTTCCTGCGGTGCATTGAGCTGCAATGCCCTCAACACAGCAGGCAACACATTTGCTGCAATGGTGACGCTGCAGAGTATCAGCATGCTGCTTGGCCGCTGTGCCTAAAGTGCTGCTGTACAGCTGTATCAGTCCTGTTGCAGGAAATAGGCACCAAGCAGCAAGAGTTGAACAGCAGTCAGCGGGAGGTGAGGAAGACACAGCAGCTGCTCAGACAGCTTGAGAGGCAGCTGGCAAAGTCTCATAACTCTCGCAAAGAGGCAGCCTCAGTATCACAGCAAATGCAGGTGGGCATAGGGAAGTTGCTGCACCAGCGCATATCTTCGGTGCTGCTAAGTTTAGCATGACTCCACATCACAATGAATAAACACAGTGGCGATGGACGCAAGCTCGTATGCTCCATGAGGTCTTCAGCGAAGACACTTTTGCAGCAGGGCTCACTATCACTATGTCAGTTGTGATTACTCGCACTGATGCCGTATGCTGACGGCCTATGCTATGAGCAAAACGCTACTTAAGCCACAGTTGGTCACAGTTGATCTGCATGGATGCAGGCTATAGCATCCTGTATTGCGGTGATGACCTGGAATTTCATGTTAGCATTGTTAATGCAGGACTTGCAGGCAGAGAAAGAGGGTGTGGAAAAGCAGTTATGCAGTATGAGGCAGGAGCGTAACGCACTGGCAGCAACACTGCGGCAGCATGGCTTTTTGGGGCGGCACAGCCTGAGCAAGGCTGGACCTGTTGCAGCCCAGGACATCAGTGGTGCGGGACAGCAAGTTCCTCAGGCTGTCAGACATGAGCAGAGTGAACTGAAAGGCCAGATACATCAACAGAGGTCTGTTGACAGGAGCTGCAGCAATGCTAGTAGCACAGTCAGTCAACAATCAGGCCACACTGATAGTTTGAGGCAGGCGCAGGCAGACACATGCTTTCCCCCAGTACTCACTCAGATGCCCAAACACAGTCCTGCGGGCAGCTGTCATGCTGGACAAAGAACCGGGATCAGTACCTTTGAAGACATCACAAACACTACTGGCTCAAGGCAGGCATCACCAGGCGAAGCTTACCATGGAAGAGAGGAAAGTACAGAGGCAATGCAAGCCAAGTTGCAAAGGCTATATGAAATGGCACAAAGTGTACTATCATGAGTCTGAAAATGAGTCTTGCTTTCAGGATTTTGCAGCTGCCGTAATGCGACAATGCTAGTGCATACCAGTTTACTCCTTGTTTGCTGCCTACCAAGATCAAAATACACTGTCTACATGATTGCATGGGGTAGGAATGGCTACATTACAGAAATTTAAAACG
>JAABUU010003407.1_pt1 | contig 20301 bp, 25 predicted proteins | sample 5559301 | NCBI WGS metagenome assembly JAABUU01 (sample SAMN10711884, study PRJNA513360) | rock metagenome | isolation source: Antarctica rocks | place: Antarctica: Victoria Land, Richard Nunatak white | reverse complement strand
CGGCCCCGTCCACACCAGCAAAGCCAGCCGGGCGGCGCTGGAAGCCCGGCCCTGGATCACCGTCGAGTGGCTGCCACGGTATGCGCCGGAGTTGAACGACATCGAGCGCTCCTGGCGCGACCTCAAGCGGCACCACTTGGCCCATCAAACGTTCAAGGACACGACCGACCTGAACAGCGCCATCCACACCGCCGTCAAGACGCTCAACAAAGAACGCATGGTGCCCTATCCGTGCGATAACCTAAAAAAGGCTGCTTAGAGCAGGATGGGCGGGCTATGGCATCATTTTTTCGGACGGATCAGGTTGATGCGGTAGCCGCGATCCACGCCACTTTTGAAGCAGCCGGCATTGAGTTCACCAACGGCAACGAACTGGGCGTGAAGCTGCGGAAGCCGGACCAATGACCCCAAATCAGGTCAAGGCTGCCCGAACCTTACTAGGTTGGAACAGAGTGCTGCTGGCTGCCCGCAGTGAGACGTCTGTGTCTAGCGTAGCAATCTTTGAGGATTTTGGACGTGTCGTAACGACGTTTGGTCGGACAGGGCGTGGCAATCCTCTCGCGGCCATCCGCACCGCCCTCGAACAGGCCGGCGTCGAGTTCACGAACAGGGATGCGCCAGGTGTAAAGCTGCGGAAGCCAGGCCTGTGACCCCGTATCAGCTCAAGGCTGCCCGGTCCTTGTTGGGCTGGAGCAAACTTCGTCTGGCGCTTCGCAGCGACACGTCAGACCACATCGTGACAACATACGAAAAGACAGGGCGGGTAGCCGCGCAATATGGCCGGGCGGACCAGGGTGATCCTATTGCCGCTATCCGTGCCACGCTGGAAGCGGCCGGCATCGAGTTCTTTAATGCGCGCACGCCGGGAGCACGCGTGCGGAAACTAGGCCAATGACGCCAGATCAGATGAAGGCTGCCCGGGCGTTGCTGGGCTGGAGCAGGACCAGGCTGGCCGCCTGGAGCGACACCACGTCCCGCGTTGTGACGACGTTTGAGCAGACGGGGCAGGTTGCTGCCATGCATCGTAACGGTTTGCCAGAGCAAATCGACGCCCTGGCTGCGATCCACGCCACCTTGGAAGCAGCCGGTGTTGAGTTTACCGATGGGGATGCGCCGGGGGTACGGCTGCGGAAACTGGCCCCATGACGCCCGATCAGATGAAGGCTGCGCGAGCTTTGCTGGGCTGGAGCAGAATCCAGCTAAGCAGGCTTCCCTGGCCTGTCGCACGGATGGTAATGTAGAGTGGCTCTTGTCGGGTTCCAGGGTGGTGGTCCGGGTGGTGTCGTTGGCGTGTATCTGATGTGATGGCCGGAGTACGAGCAGCCAACCGGCTCGCGCGAGGAGCCTCCGCCATCATGCCTGCATCCGACCTGGTCAACCTTTCTGGGCTGATGGACGATGCTAAGTGCTTCGCGCTGGTGCGCCAGCACCGCTGGCCAGAGGGCGTATGCTGCCCCAGATGCGACAGTTCCTTGGTCATCCGGGACGGGTGCGACGACACGCAGCCGCACCGCCAGCGCTACCGGTGCAAAGCATGTGCGTCCCGCTTCGACGATCTCACCGACACCGTGCTGGCCGGCCATCACCAGCCGCTACGGATCTGGGTACTATGCCTCTACTTCATGGGCCTGAACCTTTCGAACCGGCAGATCGCGAGTGAGCTGGGCCTGGCCGCCTCGGACGTGCAGGCCATGACGGAGCAGTTGCGCGGCGGCCTGGTCGCCAAGACCCCGGAGGTGGAACTGCAAGGCGAGGTGGAGGTCGACGAGGTCTACGTCGTGGCTGGGCACAAGGGCCAGCGGGCGGCAGTGGCCAAAAGGGGCGGCTCGGGCGCCGACGCAAGCTGGCAGGCGCGCCGGGCCGCGGCACGCTGGAGAAGGACAAGCCGCCGATCCTTGGCCTGATCCAGCGCGGCGGCCAGGTGGTCCTACGTATGCTGGCCAATGTGCAGCAGAGGACGATCAAGCCGATCATCACCGCCGCGGTCGCCCCGGGCACCCTCGTCCACACGGACGAATACAGCATCTATGCCCGCTTGCCAGCCTGGGGCTACGGACACAAGACAGTCTGCCACGCCCACGGCGAGTATGCCCGCGACGAGGACGGGGACGGCTTCTGCGAGGTCCATGTCAACACCATGGAAGGTTTCTGGTCGCTCCTACGTTCCTGGTTGCGACCGCACCGGGGCATCTCGCAGGACAAGTTGCCGGATTACCTCGGCTTCTTCCAGTTCGTGCACAACGCACGCCGACGCGGCAAAGCCCTGCTCAGCGCACTCATTTCAGCCTTGGTCGCATGACCTCAGCCTACCACCCCGGAACCCGACAAGAGCCTCGTAGGTTTGTGCAAGCCTCTGCCAGACCAAGGTTCTCGGCTTAGCGTGCGATTTTGAGCAAACCGTGAAGTGATCCTGAGTTCGTTCACTCTCACGCAGCGCAGGCCAGTTGACCTCCAAGAGGCTCCATTTGAACAGCGCACCCCTGCTCGGCAATCAAGCCCCATCCCTGAGGCACCCCTTGCCAACTGCCATGAACTCTGTCGATTGGTTCGGATGCGACGACAAGACCATGCGGACCTTGTCGGTAGTATAGCGTCGGCGCTTTCGCGTCGCACGCCCAGCGGAAGGCCCATAATCTCGTCCCGTCGGATACTGCTGCGGTGAAGCGCAGAGGCGCTTGCACCCTTGACCTGTGCATTGCCGCCCTCAGTTGGGCGAGGGTTGCCATGATCGCGCCGACGGGATCCCGTTCCAGCCCGTTCGCCACTGCAGCGAGGAATACCGCTTCCGAGTCTGTGGTTCCGCGACGCTCATTATACAGTGCACCGGGGATCATCCCTTCAATCTCTCGTTTGACCAGCGGCCATCCGCCAATCTGGTCGTTGTGCATGAACATTAATCGCCCGACGGCGAAGGGGTGACAGTTAACCTGGGCGGTTGCGGTGCCGGTGGCGGACCGGACGTGAGCAAAGAATAACCGCGAGCGGACCTGCCCGCAGATCGATCGCAAATTCTCGTCCGACCAAGCCGGGCTAGCTGCCCGATACAGACCCGGTTCCGGTCGCTCGCCGTACCAGCCAAGGCCGAAGCCGTCCGCGTTGGCGCAGGTTTCCCCTTCTGCCGCGTGCAACGATTGGTGAACCAGCGAGTGTGACGGAGATACGACGAGCGTTTCCGGCAGGATTGGCTCACCGATGTAAGCGAGGAAGCGGCACATGTGAACAGGGATATAAGGATTCGGTTGAAAAAACCTGAAAGGAGCAACAACATGAGTTACTTTAACAGGGCCGGGCCTTCTGGCCCGTCGTTGTTGATCGTGTGCCGTGCGAGCTTGGCCAGACATGGCGCCGAGCACGCGCTATGTCTTGCGCGGTCACAGGGTAGTAGCCGGACATGTTGCGCCGGCTGTCCCGCGACGCATCAGGGTCTTGGTAGCGGTTGCGGCTCAGCTCGCGGGGGATCGTCGAACAGTGCCGGCCAAGGCGGACCATAGCGACGATCCAGTCCAAATCCTCAGACGTTGCCTACCAGAAAAGGCGCTGACCAACGGGCACCCGCGTGTTGAATGCCTGAACGGGTTTCCTGGTGTTCCAGACACACTCGCAGCGTCCTGTTCACAGACCACCAGATTACGCTCTGCTTTCCTCATGCCTTGGTCTGAACCGAGCAAACCGAGGCCAAAACCCAGGGTCAGCGGGCTGCTGCCCGAGATGTGTGAGGATCTGACCTGGATCGTCGCCATGGTCCGGGTCCGACCGAAGATGATGACCGTCGTCGCGATCATGGCCGGGCTGCTGCCCACTCTCTGGAGCACCGGCATCGGCTCGGAGGTCATGCGCCGCATCGCCGTGCCGATGGTCGGCGGCATGGTCTCGTCCACCGCTTTCACCCTGCTCGTCATCCCCGCGCTCTACGCGATCGTCAAGGGATGGCGGCTGCCCCGCGACGCCGCGGTCAAGGCCCCCGAACCCAAGAGGGTCCACATCCCGGCTGAGTGAGGAGACGCGCCGTCCTCCCGCATCGCGGAAATTGGGGGAGATCATAGGCAACGAAAGCTACGAATATGATCAACAAGACAGCTACGGCGATGCTGCTCGGCGGCTTGACTATCGCCACCGTCTCAGGCGCCCTCGCGCAGTCCACGGTACCGGTCGTCCCTCCCGCTCAGAGCGGCGCCGCAATGCCGGGAATGCCGATGGGTGGCCAGGGCGGGATGATGGGCCGAATGACCAAAATGATGGAGAACTGCAACAAGATGATGGAAGCCAAACTGCAGAAGTAGCCAAGCGGCTTCGGCTCTCCTCAGCAGGAGGGCTGATCGAAATAAAGCCGGGCGGTCCTGCTCGCGGGTTGCCTGGCCCTCCGCATATTCCGAAACTGAGCGGCTCACTGGCGCGTCGCTCCCAGCAAACACAGGCCCCCATGCCCGACGCGCCACTCGACTGCCTCGTGATAGGAGTGTGTCCCGCAGGCCAGGCGGCAGCAATTTACCTGGCTCGCTTCCGGCGGCGTTTCCAAGTGATCGACGGTGGCGCCAGCCGTGCCGCCCTGATCCCAACGTCGCACAATCATGCGGGCTACCCGGGTGGCAATCACGGGGCGATGCTCCTCGAACGCATGACAGCGCAAGCGCGCATGTACGGTGCGAGCATCCGACCAGGAACCGTCTCGGGCCTGCAGCGACGCACAGATGGCACTTTCCTCGCGAGAGTTGGCGAGGACGCCATTGCGGCCAGGACAGTGCTGCTGGCGACCGGGTTCGTAGACCGGGAGCCCGAGTTGCCGGACGTGACAGACGCGATCCAGCGCGGGCTGATCCGGCACTGCGGCATTTGCGACGGCTATGAGGTCATCGGGCATAGGGTCGGCGTTATCGGGCAGGGCAGCAGCGGGCTGCACGAGGCGCTTTTCCTGCGCACATACACCTCCGACGTCACGCTCCTTTCGCTCGGCACGCCGTTGTCCCTCTCGCGTGAGGAACGCCGGACAGCCAAGATCGCCGCCCTCGTCGTCGTGGAGGAGCCGGTGACTTCTGTGACGCTCGGCGGCGACCGGGTGAACTCGCTCACGTTGCGCAGCGGTATGTATCATATGTTCGATACGCTCTACTCGGCACTCGGGAGCGATGCTCGCTCCAGCTTTGTGCGCCCGCTCGGGACGACGCTGGACGACAACGGGTGCGTCGTCACCGCCGAGCATCAACGCAGCTCGACTGATAGTCTGTTCGCGGCTGGGGACATCGTCCGGAGTCTGGACCAGATCAGCGTTGCCATGGGCGAGGCGGCGATCGCCGCGACGGCGACCCACAACCTTCTACGGGGCGTGCCGTCGCCAGCGTCACCCATCGACACAACGCTTTCCTTCTCACCGGGGCGCCTCGACAAGGAGCGCACTGACACCCTCGTGGATGCGCATGCAGCACGTCGGCTGGCGCGGTCATCTGCTTCGAACTCGTCGGCTGCCGCGGGCAGGGTAGCATGAGCATCGTCCTTACCGGGTCTGCCGCATTCGCGAAAGTCCTGAAATCGCGGCTTCCCATTCCGGTCATAATCCTCGGGATCCTTGGTGCGGCGGCAGTGCCAGGTGTGGGTCTTGCAGCGTGCGATATTTTCCCGAGAGCCTACGTTCACACATCTGCCCAGACTGGTCAGGTCGCTGTCACTACGGATTTGAGCCTCGATCAGATCACTGCCTTGGCGAAGGAAATCGGAAAGGCCAGAAACGCAGCCCTCCTAGGATTCTATATAGGGCGCTTTCGACACCAGGCTTCAGCAACTGTCGAGACCGGCCCGGAAGCAAGATGCACGAAGCATCTCCGCATCGAGATCGACCTGCAGCTCATCGATCGCCGCATTCATGTAGGACGGGAACTCCAGCAAAAGCCCTGCCTGCTATACGCAGCTGTGAGCCATTACGAAAAGAAGGCATCCGCGGATGAGGCGGTCTTCGCCCGGTATGTGGACGCTATCGCGGCTACGCTGAACAGCACGCCGGTTCTGGACGATTTCGCCCCTATAGATGAGCCAGGTGAGGTGGCAATACGACGGCACGCCGAACAGCGCGTCGAGGCTCTGTTAAATCAGAGTCTGCCGTCGCTTCAATCGGCGCGCAATGCGGCCCAACTGGCCGTCGATACGCCCGATGAGATGCGGCTGCTTGGAGAGGCGTGCCGCAAAGGTGCCTGATGAGTGAGCCACTGCTGAACGCACAGAACAGCAAATGCTCAAACGTGCCCCAGGAAGCGGCGATGGCCATCTACGGCCTCCAACGGCCAGACTGCGCACGAAGGATTGGACGTGCGATCGGGTTGAGCACCACCCTGAACAGCCAGCGGAGCGGCCTGGGTCGAAGCGGCCGCGTCGCGTGGCCGGCCGCCCTGTCCCGCCTCACAGCCGGGCCGCCCGCAGGCGCAACGCGTTGGCGATGACCGACACGGAGCTGAGCGACATCGCCAGCGCCGCCACCACAGGGCTGAGCAGCAGGCCGAACGCCGGATACAGAACACCCGCAGCAACCGGGATGCCGATGGCGTTGTAGGCGAAGGCGAACACCAGGTTCTGCCGGATGTTGCGCATGGTCATGCGGCTGAGCGCCCGTGCGCGGGCGATCCCGGCCAGGTCGCCGCGGACCAGCGTCACCCCGGCGCTTTGGATTGCGGCCTCCGTGCCCGTGCCCATGGCGATGCCCACGTCGGCCTCGGCCAGCGCCGGCGCGTCGTTTACGCCGTCGCCGGCCATGGCGACGACCTTCCCCTTGGCGCGCAACGATCTCACGATGCGGTTCTTGTCCTCGGGCAGCACGTCCGCCTCCACGTCCTCGATGCCGAGCTGGCGGGCGACGGCGTCGGCCGTGGTCCGGTTGTCGCCGGTCAGCATGACGACATGGATGCCGTCCGCCCGCAGGCTGTCCAGCGCCGCCCGGGTGCTCGGCTTGATCGGATCGGCGATGGCGATGACCCCGCCTGCCCTGCCGTCCACGCCGACGAACAGGGCCGTCGCGCCGGAGGCTCGTAGGTCGGCCGCCGTCCCGGCGAGGCTGCCCAAGGCGATGCCCCTGTCCGCCATCAGCCTGGCGTTGCCGAGCGACACAGCGCGTCCCCCGACGGTGCCGGTCACGCCCTTCCCGGTCGCCGAGGCGAAGCCGGACGGTTCCTGCGTGGCGACGCCCTTCTCCTTGGCAGCGGCGACGATGGCGGCGGCCAGCGGGTGCTCGCTCGACCGCTCCAGGCTGGCGGCCAGCCGAAGCACGTCGTCCTCCGTCAACCCGGCCGCTGGAACGACGGCGGTGACGCGCGGCTTGCCCTCGGTCAGGGTGCCGGTCTTGTCCACCACAAGGGTGTTCACCTTTTCCATGCGCTCCAGGCTCTCGGCCGATTTGATGAGCACGCCCGCGCCGGCACCCTTGCCGACGGCGACCATGATGGACATCGGCGTGGCCAGGCCAAGCGCGCAGGGGCAGGCGATGATGACGACCGACACCGCCGCAATCAGGGCGTAGGCAAGCGCCGGCGCCGGACCCCAAACGGCCCAGCCGATGAAGGCCAGGGCGGCGACGGCGAGCACCGCGGGCACGAACCAGCCCGCGACCGTGTCGGCCAGCTTTTGGATCGGCGCCCGGCTGCGCTGCGCCTCGCTGACCATGGCGACGATGCGCGCCAGCACGCTGCCGGTGCCGACCGCCTCGGCCCGCACCACCAGCGCGCCGGTGCCGTTGACGGTGCCGCCGACCACCTTGTCGCCAGGCTCCTTCGCAGACGGCATGGACTCGCCCGTCACCATGCTCTCGTCCACCGCGCTGCGGCCATCCAGGATCGTGCCGTCCACCGGAACGCCATCGCCCGGCCGGACCCGCAGCCGGTCGCCGACCTGGACCTCGCCGAGCGGCACCTCCTCGTCCTCGCCGCCATCGTGCAGACGCCGCGCCGTCTTGGGCGCAAGGTTGAGCAGCGCCCGTATGGCCCCGCCGGTCTGGTCTCGCGCGCGCAGCTCCAGCACCTGGCCGAGCAGGACCAGGACCGTGATGACGGCCGCCGCCTCGTAGTACACGGGCACCATGCCGCCCATCGTGTGGAACCCCGCGGGGAACGCGCCAGGCACGAAGGTGGCGGCGAGGCTGTAGAGGTAGGCCGCGCCCGTCCCGAGTGCGATGAGCGTAAACATATTCAGGTGACCGGACCGGACCGACGCCCAGCCACGCTGGAAGAACGGCCACCCCGCCCAGAGGACGACCGGCGTCGCCAGGGCGAACTGGACCCAGGTGGACATGGCGGGAGGCACCAGGTCGTGCAGGCCGAGGCCAGGGATATGGCTGCCCATCTCAAGGATGAACACCGGCAAGGTCAGCACGAGGCCGATCCAGAAGCGCCGGCTCATGTCGGCCAGTTCGTGGTTCGGCTGGGCCTCTGCCGAAACCTCAACGGGTTCGAGCGCCATGCCGCAGATCGGGCAACTGCCGGGGCCGACCTGGCGGATTTGCGGGTGCATGGGGCAGGTGTAGATGGCGCCGGCCGGAGCAGGCGCCATCGCAGCTACCTTGGGCTTCAGGTAGCTGCCTGGGTTGGCCTCGAACTTGGTCCGGCATCCGGCCGAGCAGAAGTGGTAGGTCGTCCCACCGTAGCCGAGGCGGTGCTCGGACGTCGCCGGATCCACCTTCATGCCACAGACCGGGTCGGTGACCAGCGTAACCGGACCGGCCGCGTGAGAGGCAAGGTCTTCATGGCCATCGTGGTCCGTGCCCGGCATACCGTGCCGATGCTCGGTCTGGTGCTCGCTCATGACGCTCTCCCGGTTATACGGGCCAGATGGTCCCGTGCAGCGGCTGACGTGGTGACTGCCAGGATGGGAGGTTCAAGGCCCTCGCCGGCCCGGCCGTTGCTTGCGCCCCAGCGGCAAGCGCAGTGAACGCTAACGCAAGCATTACAAAGGTGTCGCGCATGGCGCCAGTTAGGGGTCCGCCGTCCAAATAGATGACCTGGACGCAGTGTCCGTGGGGCGTTGTCAGATTGATAACTGGCGTATGTTGATGGCCTGGGACCTGCTTCGGCCCCATGCCGCAGCCTCCGTCGTCATGCTCGGCACGACGCCATGACCCGGCCGAGCCTGCCAACCTGACGACGCCCAGGTGGCTGCACCATGCCTGCTGCATGGCGCAGCCACCTGCCAATATGGAAGCTACTTGGGCATTGCCATGTCCGACATCATCTTGCCGTTCGGCATCATGTGGTCGGGCATGGAGTACATTTTCCCGCCGTGCATCATCATTACGTGTCCGGCCGTCATGGGCATTGCACCCTCCGTCATCATTTTGGCCATCGCGGCATCCGTTATGGTCTTTCTGGCCACGGAGCCATCTGGCTTCGTGAACGTCATGGTGTTTTCTCCAAACGTCCGATCCGGTGCCTCACCCTGGGCAAATGCCAGCGGCGCAAAGCTCGCTACCAGCACGGCGGCGGCAACTGCGTTCTTGAGCATCTTCATGTTGAAACCTTTTTGTTCGATGGTTGAGCATGCGGTGCAACATCCGGCGGCGACGCGTTTGGAAAGAATCGCCGGATGCTGAACCGATGGCGGGGGTAGAAAATCAGTCGGCCTACTGGGCACCTCGGACGTGACCGAATCCTAGGTCTTTGAGGGAGATCACGTCAAATAGCCAGCTTGGCCATCTCACGGCAGTGCCCGGCGCAGCCGTGACAAGTCCGGGCACAGGCCAACATCCGCGCGTCGCCCTTGAACGCCTCGCAGTCCCCGGCGCAAGCGTCGCAAAGCTGGGCGCAGGCGATGCAGACGGCTGCGTGCTGTGGTGAACGCCGGATCAGCGTATCTGCCGTCTTCCCGCACATCTCCGCGCAGTCGGCCAGCAACGCCAAGTGGGCCGGCGTGATGTGCATGCCGCCCGATTCGATGCAATAACGCTCGGTCTGCAGGCACATGACATGAGACTGCCAGCAGCTCTCGACGCAGGACTCCGCGGTCATCGTCCCAGGCGGCATGCCCGGCATGGAGGGCATCGCACCCCCAGGTGACTGCGCCTGCGCGACGCGGCTGGCGACGGGTCATATGGCAAGGAAGGCGAGCAGTCGGCGGCGGTCCCACATTCTTCGGCTCCTGAAAAGGCTGCGACATCCGCAGTTCACGAAAGGCCCAGCAATCAAGCAGGACCTCCGCCGTCAGCCATTGGACCTTGGCTGGTGCGAGAAGGTGTAGAGGGGAGCGCTCCAGCACCTGCTTTGGCCGGATATGCTTCAGAACCACAATCGCGTGCCGAAGTTGAAGCGCAGGTCGTTGACCGGCCCCCCTTCCTGCCTGGCGAAGTTGGCCGTCTGGCCGAATGCCTTCTGGTAGGAAACGCCGATGTAGGGCGCGAACTTCCTGGTGATCTCGTAGCGCAGCCGCAGCCCCGTATCGAGCTCGCCGAAGCCGCTGCCGACGCCGCGGCCCGCATCGGCCTTGCTGTAGACGTTCAGCTCCGCCTGCGGCTGCAGGAACAGCCGGTTGGTGATCGGCAGGTCATAGGACACGTTGAACTTCGCGGCGAAGTGGCCGCTGTCGCTGACGTAGGCCGTGGCCTCTACGTTGAAGAACTGCACCGCAAGGCCCTGGACACCCAACGCGTACCAGGTGCGCGTCCGCCCGTTGTCCAGGTCAACCCGCACCCCGGTCTGCACGTCGAAGTAGGTCGAAATGGCCCGGGCATACAGGATCTCGTTCAGGCCGTCCCCGAACCGGCCGTTGCTCCGCCGGGTGCCCTCGAATTTCAGGAACAGCTTGTCGTAGTCCGTGCCTGCCCAGGCTAGGCCCTCGTAGCGGAAGTTGTTGCTCGATCCCGTGCTGCGGCTCTCGAACTGCTCCAAGAGGGCGTGGACCTCGATCTTCTGGTCATTGATCGGAGCGCCCAGGGGAACCGCGGGCGACAAGTCCGGCACCAGGCGCACCGTGGCAGGCTGTGCGTGCGCCGGTTCTGCCGTCCAGGCGAGGGTGGCGGCGGAAACCAGCACGCCCATCCTGATCCAGGTGGTCACGTCACGGACACCACGCGCAGCATTCCGGAGTCCATGTGGTAGGCCAAGTGGCAGTGGTAGGCCCACTTGCCCGGGTTGTCTGCAGTAACGAGGTAGCTCAGCCGTTCACCGCCCTTGACGACGATCGTGTGCATCAAGGGCGAGAACGCGCCGTTGCCGTTGTCGAGCTGCATGTAAAGCCCGTGCAGGTGGATCGGGTGCTCCATCATCGTGTCGTTGATGAGCACGAACCGCACCCGCTCGTTCAGCGCGAGGCGGATCGGGGCCGGTGCCTCCGAGTATTTCTTGCCGTCGAAGCCCCACATGTAGCGGTCCATGTTGCCGGTGAGGTGCAGCGTGATCTCGCGCGACGGCGGGCGCTGGTCCTTGAACGGCGCCAGCGCCCGAAGGTCCTGATACGCCAGGACCTGGCGGCCATGACCTGCAAGCCCGATGCCGGGGTCGTTGAGCCTGTTGGTCGGGTCCACCGCCACGTTGTCCACCCCGACCCCCATGGAGCGGACGCGCCCGCCATCGGTGTCCAAGCCGCCCATGCCCTTCCCGGACGGTGGCGGCATGGGAGCGGCATCCATCGCCATTCCGTCCATGCTGCCGTTGGACCTGCCAGCCGCGGACGGCGGCGCGGGGGAGGCGCCCATCGCCATTCCGGGCATCGCGTTGCTGGCCTTGCCCGAACCGGCCATCCCGCCCCCAGCCATGCCGCCCATCCCCATCTCCACCATCGTCCGGATCGGGCGCGGGTCCATGGCAGGCACCGGCGCACTCACGCCGTCGCGGACGGCCAGCGTGCCGCGGGCGAAGCCGGTGCGGTCCTGGGCTTGGGCGAAGATCGTGTGGGCCGGGCCGGCTCCAGGCTCGACGATGACATCGTAGGTCTCGGCGGGGCCGAACCGGAACTCGTCAACCTCTACCGGTTTGACGTTGTTGCCGTCCGCCGCCACGACGGTCATGCGCAAGCCGGGGACGCGCACATCGAAGAAGGTCATGGCCGCGCCGTTGATGAAGCGCAGCCGCACACGCTCGCCCGGGCGGAACAGGCCGGTCCAGTTGGTGGCCGGGGACTGGCCGTTGACCAGGTAAGTGTAGTGGCTGCCGGTCACGTCGGCGAGGTCGGTCGGGCTCATCCGCATCCCGCCCCACGCCCAGCGATCCGCAAGGGTCGCACGCAGCCCGTTCCGTGATGCGTCGGAGATGAAGGTGCCGACGGTGCGCTGGTTGTGGTTATAGTAGTCGCTGTCGAACTTGAGGTTGCTGAGGACCGTCTCCGGGTCGTCGTCACTCCAGTCGGACAACAGGATGACGTGCTCGCGGTCATAGCGGAACGGGTCGCGCTGCTTGGGCGCCACGATGATTGGGCCAAACACGCCGGTCTGCTCCTGCAGCCCGGAGTGGCTGTGATACCAGTAGGTGCCGAACTGGTCCACGGGGATCCGGTAGGTGAAGGTGGCACCCGGTGCGATGCCGGGATAGCTGACGCCCGGCACGCCGTCCATCGGATAGGGCGGGTTGATCCCGTGCCAGTGGATCGAGGTCGGCATCGCCAGCCGGTTGGTGACGTTCAGCGTCACGGTATCGCCCTCCCGCCACAGCAGCGTCGGCCCCGGCACCTGACCGTTTATGGCAGTCGCGACGGCATCCCGGCCGGTGATGTTGACGGGCGTGCGGGCGATGACCAGATCGATGACAGGACCCTGTAGGACCAGGGGTCCCGCCGAAACCGCGGCGCGGGCATCCGAGATGCCGACGGCTGCCGCGGCGCCCGTTGCGGCAACACCCTGAACGAAACGTCGGCGGGTCGTGCTCTGCGTCATCCGTGTCCTCATCTATGCGACCAAGCTGACCCTTGACCGCCAGCTGCATGCCATCATGGCCGGTGAAGGCCCCGTCCACGGGACGGAAACCTCGATGCGAATAGAGACGCTCAAGGGGTCCAATAATTACAGTTGTAAGGTTCACGCATGTGGTCCTGGAAGGGAACATTCGGAATCTACCTATGCCGCCCCCTTCCAGGGGGAACATGCTTGGTCGAAGCGATGCGACACCGGTGGCTTGTTCCCGTTCGGGGTCACATTCAGGGATCGCCTGGTCCCCTCGGAGTGATGGGGATCGACCTACCTGCGGCCTCGGCTTTCTGGGCTTTGAGCATCAGCTCGTGATGCCTCCAGCGCTCGCGCACGACATCCGGTGTCGGTTGCACGTCGTGTCCGTTAACGATCGGCCTCCCATGGGTCAACGCGGCGTGGTCGGCCGCTGGCTGCGCGCGCCATGGATGGGGCCGGCAGCACTGCCAACGCCGTTGCGGTTAATCCGGCCAGAACCCTCATGCGTTTCATCTTCGGCCTCCTTGCAAGGTGTCCGGGAATTGGGCAGCTTGCGCCCGTCCACGTGGAAAAGGCTGCGGCCCGCTGGAAGCGTCCGGCGGCCTCAATGCATCTTCACCCATCCGACACCCCTCAATTCGTTGAACGAGTTGGTCAGGTGGCAGGCGTAGCACTGCTCGACGCGGGCGTTCCTCTGCCCGGTGATGCCCTGGTCCATCATCGCGAAGTGCATCATGTAGTGGCTGGAGGGCGCCTGGTGGCACTGGTTGCACTCTTGCGACTTAGCCGAGGGGTGCAGGTAGCCCGTGATCTTCCATGCCTCGACCGCGTGGCAATCGGCGCATTGCTGGCCGAACAGCCCCAGGTGCTTGTCCTGGAAGCTATGGCAGGACCCGCAATCGAGCGCCGCAGCGTCCGTGGCCGGCCCGTGGCCAGTGACGCCGGCCAGGAAGTGCCGGACGGCCACGGTCGCATTAGCGGCAGGCTGTCCCGGGATGGCCCCTGCATGTGCCGCCTGCACGCCCACCTGGGTAAGGACGGAGTGGTCCATCTTGATCGGCCGCGCGTCCATGCCCTGGTGCTCGATGTGACAGCCCCGGCACTCCCCGACCGTGGCGTGGAATGCGGAGGACTGCTTGGCTAGCGTGACTGCATCGGCGATGTGGCAGGTGACGCAGCTCTCGGTTTTGATCCCCTGGTTGGGGGTGTGGCAGCTCTCGCACTGCGAGCCGAGGAAGGCGTGCCCCGCCGACAACTGGCCCGGGCTGGCCGCCGCGGCCCAAGCCGGAAGCGCCTGCGTCCCGGACCGGGACACGGAGAGGGGCACGAGCACGACGGCTGCAAGGCCGACGGTGCCAAGCGCCACATAAAGCGCGGACGACCACTTCACCGCAGCCACCGCAGTCCGTAATAGACGCTGCCCCAGATGTGCAAGGCCAGCAGCGGGTACATCACCAGCGCCGCCCCGATGTGCAGCACGACCCACCGGGATAGGTTGCGCTTGAGCACCTCCCGTTCGGTGATGGAAAGCTCCAGGTCCGCTATGGCGCCGATTAGGCGGGGCAGCGGCACGTCGGCAACGGCTGCCAGAGCCGGGGAGGGACCGCCCGTGAGCGCGCGTGCGACGGCATCGTAGCGCGTCCTGAGCACGGCCAGCATCCCCTGCTGCGCCCGCAGATCCGTGCCTATCTGCACCAAGTAGTAGTGCCCGGCGAAACCGCTGAATACCACGGCCAGCATCGCCGCGACCAATCCGATCCCCAGCGGGCTGTCGAACTTGTGCCCGGTGTGGACGATGCCGAGCAGCGCCCCGACGACGCCGGCATAGACGTGGAACGACAGCATGGCGCGCAGCGGGGCATGCCTAGTCACGCGCGCCTTCACCCAGGCGCTGCGCTTCACGAGCGAGTAGGCCAGCAGGAGGATGAACAGCAGGGCGCCGGCGATGCCGAACATGCTGCCCGCCAGGCTGCCCGGGAAGTGCGGCGCAGTGTGCAGCAGGAACCCCGGAGCGGCCAGCGCCAGGGCGCTCACGAGCGCGCCGACGGTCAGCTTCTCGGTCTCGTTCACGCTAGGCGTCCACGACCAGCGCCATGGCCGACTTTGCCTGGCAGGCCAGGATAATGCCGCGCGCCTTGTCCTCGGGAAGAAGCCCGCTTTCCTCCTCCATCGTCACGGCGCCTTGCAGCAGCGGTACGACGCAGGTCCCGCAAGTCCCGACCCGGCACTGGAAGTCGATCGCGACGCCGATTGCCTCGGCGGCCTCCAGCACGCACTTGTCCGGTGCGAGCGGCCCGGTCTTGCCCGACTTCTTGAACTGCACCTCGACTTGTGCGGACGGAGCCGCCGCAGCGGCGCTGGCAGGAGGGGCAGGTGCTGCGGCATCCGCGGACGGTGCAGGGGCTGGTGCGGGAGCTGCGTCCACAGCTGGAGTCGGTGCCGCGGCCTTGGGTTCAGGCGCTGGCGCCGCTCCCTTGGCCGGGCCGAACGCCTCCGTCTTGATCTTATCCCCGGGGACGCCGAGGTCGAGGAGCGTGGCCTTGACCGCCGCCATCATCCCCGGCGGGCCGCAGACGTGGACCCGCCGCCGGGCGATGCCTGGCACCGACTGGGCGATCATCTCCTTGGAAACGTGCCCCGTCAGCCCCGGCCAGGCTGCGTCCTCGTAGTCCCCGATCGTCACGATGACCCGCACGTTGGCGTGCCGCTTCTGCAGGTATGCAAGCTCCTCGCGGAAGATGATGTCCTGCGCGGTGCGGGCGCCGTGCAGGAAGAAAACCTCCCCGGGATAGCCGCAATCGGTGAGGTAGCGGAGGATGCACATCATCGGCGTGATGCCGACGCCGCCGCTGATCAGGACGATGCTGTCGGTCTCCTTGCCCGTGAAGGTGAACACCCCGGACGGGCCGGACACCTCAAGGTGGTCACCGACAGCGACATGGTCGTGCAGGTAGCGGGATTCGACGCCCTGCTCCTCTCGCTTGACGGTGACCTCGACGTAGTCCCCCTGCGCCGGTGACGACGCGATGGTGTAGGACCGCTTGATGACCCGGTCGTCCACCTTGGCGGAGAACGTCAGAAACTGGCCCGGCATAAAGCTGAACGGGATGTACCCACCGTCCAGGCCCCTGAGGCGGAACGTCTTGACGGCCGGGGTCTCGCGGAAGATATCCGCGACGCGCAGCGCACCCGACCAGGGCTTCTTGGGGCCGTCGGCCTGCGGCGGTGCGGCTGCCGGGGCGGTGCCTCCCTCAGGGCTGGGCTTAGGGGCCGGTGTCCTCCCAGCCGCCGCCGGGGCAGGAGTCGCAGATGCCGCACCTGGCGTCCCGCTTGGTGGGGCTGCCGCTGCTCCGCCGGGGGTGAGGCGCTCGACCAGGCCGCCGATCCGTTGCGTTCGGGCAAAATGGATCAGGATGGCGCCGAGCAGGAAGGCGAGCAGGAACGTCATCGTCGTCAGGTGGTACCAGGACAGGCCCCAGGGGCCGTCGCCCATCGCCATTCCGCCGCTGTCCGGCGTGCTCGTCTGGCCCTTGAACCACGCAAGCGCGATCTGCCGCGGCGGCTGTCCCTCGTTGACCGCCCGCAATGCCGACGCTCCGCTCTCCACCTGCAGCACCCCCTCCCGCACGCCAGATACGGCCAGTTGCATGGCGGCCGGGTCGTTGGCCGAAACTGCCTGATGCAGCGGCGCCTGGCCGGTGGTGATCGCCTCCGATCCTGTCCCGAGACGCCGCGATGCCTCGGCCTCGATGAACCGGCGCGCCTCCGGCGTGAGCGTCGGCATGTCCATCAGGGCGGGATAGAACGGTTTCGCGCCGCCTCCGCCCATGCCGCCGCATCCCGCCCCGGCCTGCCCCCCGGTTGCCAGGGCCGGCGGCGGTCCTGTCGGAGCTGCGGCGCCTTCCAGCACCGCTGTGGCCGGGGGTGCCGCTGGTGCGCCGCCCCCGGGGTGGTGCGACGCGTGATCCGCCGGGTCGGCCTGGGCGAGTGCCGCGCCAGACACGCCGAGCAGCGCCAGGCACAGCAGCGGGCCAGCAAGCCCTGCGCCCGACCGCTCCGCGGCCGCCTTGCGGATCATGCCTAGAAAGACGCGAGCAGAGGGGCGACCAGCTCGTCCGCCACCTGCTTCTGCGCCGGGCCGAGCGTGGCGTAGAGCTGCTGGAAGCTCTCGCGGGCAGCACGCAGGCTGTCGAGCCGCATGGAGAGGTGGCGCTCGTAGGCTTCCAGGCGGATGGGCGAGCCGGACTGGCCGTCCTGCGAGGCCACCAGCGCCTGGCCTGCCTCGGCCAGGTGCCCGCGGGCCGTTCGCAGCGCCTGGGCGAACTGGTCCCAGCTTGGCGCCTGCGCGTCGGTGACGCCCAGTTCGGCCTTCATGAACGCGATGCGGCCCTCCACGCGGTCGAGCGGCGCCACAGGCGGCTGCATCTTCGCCATCATCGAGGACATCATGGACATCATGGCGGGCGGCATCGGCATCATGCCGCCTGGGCCGGCCACTCCGGCGGGGGGCATCCCCGGCATAGCTCCCGCCGCAGGCAACATCGCCATCTTGTCGTCCATCATCATGCCCGGCACCCTGCCAGGAGCCGGTGCGCCGGGCTGCGGGGCGGGCGCCATCGGGGCCGCCGGCGCAGCCGCCGCGGCGGGAGCAGCCGGCGGCATCGCGCCCATCTTGTCGTCCATCATGCCGCCCGGCATCGCCCCGGGGGCTGCAGCCCCCTGATTCCGCATCATTTGTGCAAGCTGGTAGGGCGTTGCCACCTTCCCATCCGCAAGCGCTGGCGAGAAGGGTGTAGCGAAGGCGAGCAGCCCGGCGACTGCCGTCCGGGTCATAACAAGATGTTTCATGGTTAGTCTCCTGTGTTGGATTTCTCGGCAAGGGTAGTCGCCTTGGCGCCTGCCGCACGCCGCCAAGGCTGGCGTCCGTCGATCTCGACGCCGAACGAGATGCTCAGGAAGGTCCTGATGAGGATCACGAGCGCAAGGACGCCGAGGCTCGCAAATCCCGGCTCGACCGCGACCGTGCCGACGATGTTCACGGCCACCAGCAGCTCAAGCCCGAGCAGCACACCCCGGCCGAGATCGGCCCGGCACAGCGGCAGGACGGCGATCCAGTCGGTGGCGCTAACGGCCCGGCGGACGAAGCGGACCGTCGCAACCGCGCTGACAAGGACGATGACCGTGACGCCCGCGACCTCGAAGCCGCCCGCTACCGCGGCGCAAGGTCTGGTCAAGCATGCACCGGGCACCGGGCGGTCACCGGCCAGACTCGCATCTGCAGTCCAGGAAGCCGTGCTCGGGGCAGGTACGGCAGGTCTCTTCGAGACGCTTCCTGAGCGCCTGGCGGCCGCGGTGCAGGCGGACGGTGACGTTGTTGATGCTGGTACCAAGGGCAGCGGCGATGCGGTCGCGAGGCTCGCCCAGCAGGTCGGCCCGCCAGACGATTTCCGAGTACTCGGGCTTCAGGGTCGGAAGTATCTTGTGCAGGCAATTGCAGATCGCTGCGTCGTCTTCGGGCAGGACGGCGAAGGCGCTGGAGTCGGGGTCCATCCCCTCCAGAGCGGTCTCCCGGCTCCTGGCCCTCGCCACTGCGCGTTGGTGGTCGGCGACGGTGCTCGCGAGTACGCGCGATAGCCAGCCCCGGACCCTGTCCACGTCGCGGATGTCATCCGAGCGTTTCAGCGCGCGCTCCGCGAACGTTTGAAGTACTTCCGCGGCAGCATCCGCTGACCCGATGCGGCGGGTGAGATAGCGCAAGAGGTCATGCCGGCTCTCAACGATCGCACGGCGGACCGCGGCATCGGGCGACCGCGCGGCAGGCAGGTCACGTCTGGATGCCGTTGCCGCCGGCGGTGCTGTCCCGTCGCTGTCCATGGTGAGACACTTCCTGTTTGGAGGAGGCATGCCGGGACATGGCGCTGACCTCGCCTGCTCCGGTTCAATTCAGCCTGGTGCATTCGATCGTGGCGACGTGCGTGCTGCCGTTCCTTGGGCCGCCCCAGGTGCAGCGCCGGTCGTTCAGGTCCGTCATGCACTGCCGGAAGCCTGTCGTTCCTGCAGCGTGGCCCATGCCCTCGCAGCTGCGCTGATCCTCGGCCAGCCGGCGATCCGGAACTGCGCAGCCAACCAGATTGAACCCCAGCACAGCCGCAGCTGCTACGGAACTGGTGTGGCTCTTGACGACGGCCATTGTGGCCTCCTTTGACGATCCGCTGCTGTCCAGCACTCGCAACAGGGCCCGAGGTTCAGGCCAGCGGACGGGCACCTACGACTTGCCAGCCCTCTGGAAAGGGCGAAGAACGAACCAGGCGCTGTTGGTACGGCTGCGGTTCCGCTGTGCGGTTCGATCCCGGCTTGGCGCAGAATTGGTCTACTGCGGTCGCCTAGATGCGTCATGCCTTGGAACCGCCCACTGGCGGGAGCGGCTGGACGGTGACGTCCTGATCTCAGCTGCGCGGAAGCGCGTAATGGTGCGACGCCGGATGCGCGATCTCGGCAAACTTCATGATTGCCCGCACCGCATCCATCCTCAGCATCGCTTCGTGCTCCTCCCCTGCCTTGCAGGATCGTGCCGCCTTGCCGAGTTGCTGGCGCATGAAGTTGACCTCACCCCCGGTGTGAGCGTGCCCTGCCGCCCCGTAGACGCGTCCCTGGGCTGGTTTTCCGGGCGGTGGAAGGCCAATCGCATCCCATTGGCCCCCGAGGACCACCAGTTCTTGGGCGCAGGTTTGCTGTTGAGGCGTTGCCTCGACTGCCTTGGCCGGTGCGGCACCCGATAGGATCGCCGCACCGAGCGCGACACTTAGGTAGGCGGAATGGATGCTTTGCATCTGTAGTCTCCTTAAAAACAACCGCGGGCCTGCGATCCGCCTGTGGGCATAGAAACGGGTGGTGCTAGGGTGTCTGTCGGAGAGGAGCGGCCGACCCCTTTTTGGTGGTGCACAACCCCGTAAAAAACGTGGCCCGTGGGCCGTTCGCGCACTTGGGAGTGGTGACGCCCTTGCGGCGATCCCGGTTAGGAAGTTGATCCCTTGCGCGGCCCATCCTCTCCGCCTGTCTGCAGCAGAGGAGGACGACCATGGTTAAAGCCAAGCGGTCCCGCCAGGGGCAGGACCAGGGAGGGGCGATGTCGCCCATCCACCCCCATGCAGCCGCGGTCGACATCGGGGCCACGCTGCATGTGGCCGCCGTCGGCCCGGGCCGCGACGCCGAGCCGGTGCGCAGCTTCGGCACCTTCACCGCCGACCTGCACCGCATGGCCGACTGGCTCAAGCAGTGCGGCACAAGGACGGTGGCGATGGAGAGCACCGGGGTCTACTGGATCCCGGCCTACGAGGTGCTGGAGCAGCACGGGTTCGAGGTGGTGCTGGTCAACGCCCGCGACGCCAAGCACGTGCCCGGCCGCAAGACCGACGTCAGCGACGCCCAATGGCTGCAACGGCTGCACGAGTATGGACTGCTGCGGG
>JAABUU010003406.1_pt1 | contig 20302 bp, 19 predicted proteins | sample 5559301 | NCBI WGS metagenome assembly JAABUU01 (sample SAMN10711884, study PRJNA513360) | rock metagenome | isolation source: Antarctica rocks | place: Antarctica: Victoria Land, Richard Nunatak white | reverse complement strand
CAGAAGAGAGATATAACTGAGAGAAAGTGAAAGTCTTAATATTACATAGTATTAAGAAAAAACTGAATGATTAAAAATGACTCAGTAAAGACTTGCAATAATGACATGATGAGTTGAAGTTAAAGTGAATAAGTAATAAAGCTGAAAAGAAAGATTAAAAAGTCTTAACTTCAGTAAGAATTGACAGTGATTTGATGATAATTCATAAAAGAAATATAGATTTATATAATTTATATAAAAGACTCAAGAAAAAGATCTTTATAGACTAGAAGATGATAGTATCAGAAGCAAAGCAATTTCATTAATTATTTATTTATTAAAAAAAAAAAAAAAGAAAGTCATAAACTGAGTATAAACTGTATTTAAAGCAAAACTACTGTTCACTGCAATGACATAACAGTGAGTAAAAACACAACTGATGCAGACAGAATAGTGATGCAAGCAGAACAATAAATACATTAATGTTAAGTTTTTCAGCTTAACAACAAAGAATCTTAACAGTCTTCTTTAACTTATCTACAGCACTCAAAACATTCTTTATTGATGAGTAATTGTAGTTAATAAAGAGTGTAATGTTGCTGATGATGATGATAAAGACAGCAGACAGAGCAACAACATAATGACAATAAAAAGTTATTAAATTGATAGATAAAAAGAATTTAAATTCTATATAATTTAAAACAATAAGCAGTCATCATACTAATATAGATTCATATTTATAAAAGCTGCACTAAATACTCTATGCATCTCAATGACAGTTTGTACACAAACTGTAAAGAAAACAATAATTATTAAATTTAATCTGAATGTACATTGTAAATGATCTGTCTTTATGTACACAGTTGTTGTAAACAGTCAGCTTACATTTTTTATAAATGTAAATGACAGCAGCTTTACAATATGTTTAATGAGTGCAAAAACAATTTAAATTCATATTAATGTATAAAATTAATTGTTAAATTATTAACAACATCTTAAGCTCAATTTTAAGTTAACTCTTCAATAATAAATTAATCAAAACATTAAGTAATGAGAAGTTGAGCTGATCAATAATTGATTTATTAAAGAGAAAAGAGAAAGTAATATTAAAAGTAGAATGCTTAATTGATTTTATGTATTATTAATCTTTAAATTAAAATTAAGATAACAACATACTAAGAGAAAAGTTTTATAAGCTTTTTTTAAAATAAGAATGATCAGTAATCTTGTAAATACAATTAAAAGCAGACTTCTTTTAATTTAAGTTGTTGTTATCTGTATTTAATGATGAAGTGACAGCAACATAATGTGAAACATAGATCTTAAAAGATGATTTATGAAACATTAATAATACATTATAAATATATTATGAAAGTTTACATGATGATAAAGCAAATAAAAAATTAATAAGTTGATGAAGTAATGATTAAGAGTTGAAGTGTGATTGAAAATTAAAGAAAAAAGAAGAGAATTTTTTTTGAAGAATTATAATTAATGATATAGATAGATGATGTAAACAGTGAATAATTTATTTTACAGTTATAATAACAATAATCTGCACTTTTAGTTACTTTTAGACAGCAATAGTGATGTAAAGTGAGATAACATAATGTGAATGTGAACTGCAGACAGAAATTTTACAGAATGTTAAGCAAATCTCTGTACTCACATCAGTGAACTGTTGTGACTGTGCAGTAAAGAAGAATGTGATATCATTGCTTATTCATCTCTTATTAAGCATCTCTATTTATGTCTTAGTCATCATTTCCTATATATACTCTACATAGCATAAATGAATAGGGACAACTTTCTATGGACTGATTCACACTAATACACCCGTCTGTCCACGTGAACTTCGGGTAGCCCCGTAGACCAGAAGCGCATGTGTATTTCTTGAAGCCCAACAACCATCGATGGAAGTATAGGAAGTATATGCCGCGCTTCCTGATACCCAAACGATCAGGAGTGCATCGTGTTGCATGTAAGTATTCAAGACCAGCTTATGAAGTACCCTCCCACTTGCATCCTGACAGGCCATAACAGGCTTCGCGCTGTACCGCGCCCTCCTCTTACAATGCGCAAGCATTCCGCTCCCTGATGAGCAACGCACAGTCCTCTGGCGTCTCATCAGAAGCAACTTCCAGAAGCACAAAAACGTTCAGAGTTTGCGTCTGGTAACAGTGGCTCTCAAAGCCGGCTATGAGGTGTGTTGATTTTATACCAAGGAATTGAAAAGCGCAAGCTAAGCATTCAATCGTCAGGCGCTGGATATGCTCGACGCCGCCATCAATGGAGACGAGGCAAGCACGCCGTACATTTCAAAGCTTATCGCAGAGGCCACCACAGCGGAAACCCGCAAAAGGTCACCTGGGTCGAGACAGACTGGTTCCGTGGTGAAGGTGATGAAGGAGGGGCAACAGGGGCCTTTGCAGAAGCCGCAGCCATTCAGACGTCCCGCGCCATATCCAGGCGCCCCGCGCGTACTTGACACACGCCCGTGTCTGCTACTCCCAGGGCCGCGCCATATACCTAAACTAGTTTCCGCCACTGGCATTCCCTTCCTTCGCTTTAAGAAACCGCAATCCCCGTTCCTTGGTCGTGTGATCAGGGACAAACTTCGTCAACGCGCCAACTACTTCAATCAGCTCCGTGCAATGAATGGGCAGCATGAGATGGCGGTATTGGAGGATCTTTGGGATAAGGTGCTGTATCAGACGCATGGACTTCCGGCTGGTCCAGCGGCCGGTGAGATGACCTGGGGACGGGGAATAGATTATTCGCTCAAGGATATCTCGAAAAAGCTGAGGATTCAGGAGAAAAAGAACATCGACACGGCGCGGAAGATGCAGACCATCGTGGATGGCGAGAAGGAACTGGTTCGCAAGGAAAGAAAACAGAGGAGACTTGATGTTATAAGCAGAGGACGTGGGAGTACCATCTTTGTGGAAGAAAGGGATTCTTAGTTGCAGCATAAAAACAGATCGAGACTATTGAACGTTGCTCTTCGTTGAGCATCCGGAGAGTAATACAACCACCAAAGCAATGCGTCTGCGGCCATCTTGGTCACTACCACCCGATATACTACAGTATGTGGGCGAACATATCTAACACCTGTGCAAGTGAGGATCTTTATGTAGCTACCGGAGCATTAGTGGGTCCGGCCGCAAGATTTTGAATCAAAGGAAAGACACAACCTCCACCATCCTAGCTATTGTCGAAAATTTGTCCTCTGAGCACTCGGTGCTGAGAGCTGTCATTTCACACTCCCCTGAATTTGCCTCATTGATGGTAGCGAAAAATTCGCCGTAGGGCCACCAGTCGCGCCGGAAACGATGACCTCCTCACAGAGCAGCCACATCACCGATAGATCCTGAAGAACTTCCACGGTACGCCATCCACTCCTTGGCGCACGCTGTCAGCCATTCCACCGCAGGCAACTATATCAACCGGGCAGTTGTGTTGCATATCTGCGATGGCTTTAAAACTACCTACAGCCCTCAGCTTAACCCAGTAGCCGACTCAACATGCTCTACGATATCCTTGCTGATAGAAATTTGACAGTCACAGCCAGATCATTCTGCTCTCAGACAATTGCAACCATTTCAAAATTATGAGACTTTCGTATCGTCAACCTTCAACCTCTCCAGCTCAACACCAAGAGCATCTTCACTCTCATCATCCTCCTCCACCCTGCCCACAAGGCCCTTCTCCCACAGCTCCCGCCCACTCATCTTGCTCTCCTCCTTAGCACCTCTCTTCTTCCTATCCTCCAACTCCTTCTCCTCCCTGGCCCTCTGCTCCTCCTGTTCCATCTCCCCCCTAAACCTCTCGCGCCACGCCAGAAAACTCTCCCTCGTGACCGCGGTGCCATGAAACTTCCTGTTCTCCTCTTCCTCCGCGCGCGCGGCCTCGACTTCTTTGAGCGCTTGCACCGCCTGCTGCCGTTCGGAAATGAGGAGCTCGGCGGAATCTTTGACGGTGCTGACAAGCGTGAAGACCATGGCCATGCCCAGGTTCTCTTCGATCACGGGCTGTAAGGCTTCGAGCAGCCGGGACTTGTCCTCCTGGATGTCGAGGTGGGGGTATCTGGGCGCGTTTGGAGGATTGGAGAGGTCGAGTAGTGGTGGCTTGTCGGGATAGGCGTCGGGATAGGTCACTTGTAGGACTAGGGTTGCTGAGGGCTGGATTAGCAACAGGAGATTGTGTATAAGATTGTGGGTGTATAGCAGCTGGTGAGGACTGTCACCCTCTGCATCGGGATGCGTAGGCACATACGTGGTTCAGCGTCTTCTTCTCCATGCTGGGTGACATCCAGAACCAAGGAGATCCTATATGCTGTATCTGAAACATCTACGACAGGAAACCCCAGGTCAGCAAAGGAGCATACGGACCGGCTTAGTTCTTAGGACAGGTAACAACTTACCTGTAATTTCTTCGGGGAAAATCGATTCGAGGACCTCCCGTTCTTCTCGTTGTTCCTCGAGGCCCATAACTCCATGCTCTATGCGTACATCAGACGGGCATTTTTCCAGCCCTGCTGCGGCTCTCCCAGTGGTCACGATAACTTTGAGGGCTATTGGCCTCTTTGGGTTTAGCGGCTGCGTTATCGATAAGGAACGCGAATTCTAGCGACACAACATCCATCATAATCGATTTTCTAGGCCCTCACTCTCGATCTTGGCGCTGGCCCCGGTAAAGCACAAACAGCCTGGAGGGCTCCACTATCTCGTATAATCACAAGCCCACAATTCTTCAAACACAATGGCCAAAACAAAACCCTCTAAGAGATCCTTAAAGCGCACCAAGTCCGTCCTAAACGGCACCACCGTCCCTCGCTCCAACACCGGCTCCAAGAAGCCCTCAGAGAGTCCCGCGACACTACTCGCCAAAGCAACGGCGCTTCTCCACACCTCCGAACCCGACGGAGCACTTTCTCTCGCGCAGCGCGCGCTAGCGCTCCTCCAGTCCTCTTCAACCTCCGAGCAAGATACATTGCCGGCCTTGAACCTCATCGCGGAGATCCACGTCGAACTCGGCGACGTGGGTACTGCGCGAGAATATTTCCTCCGAGCAGTGCACCTCGATCCCGAGGGCGAAGTTCCCGAAGCAGCGGGGGGCGGCGCGGAGAAATTCCTCTGGCTCGCGCAATTGTGCGAGGATGGGGGGGCGGAGAGCGTGGGGTGGTTCACGAGGGGCGCTGCGGTGCTCAGGAGGGAAATTGCAGGGCTGGAGGCAGACGGGGCGGGGCCAGACTTGCAGTTGACGGCGCAGGAGAAGAGGCGGAAGTTGGCGAATGCGCTATGCGGGACGGTGGAGGTCTACATGACGGATCTGTCGTACGTGGAAGAACGTGCGCGCCCACTTTTAAAGACTCAATAGTTGCTGACGATGTTGGCAGGTGGGAAGAGGACGCAGAAGCAAGATGTGAGAACCTGGTAACGGAAGCTCTGCTCGTTGCGCCCAACACACCGGAACCCTTCCAGACGCTCGCGTCAGTGCGGATCTCGCAGGTCAGACTACAAGAGGCGAAGGCAGCTCTTTCGAGAAGTATGGAGCTATGGAGAGACTTGCCACCCGAGGATCCTGGCGTACCGGACTTTCCTACCAGGATCAGCCTGTCGAGATTGTTGATGGAAGCGGAGATGGAGGAAGAAGCGTTAGAGGTGCTCGAGCGGCTGGTGGGGGAAGACGATAGTAGTGTAGAGGCTTGGTATCTGGGTGGGTGGTGTCTCTTCCTGATGAGTGAGACGCGGAACGGAGAGGGTCTAGATGAGGCGCGGACGGTAGGGGACGAGGACGAAGATCGAGGGGCGTTGAGATCCTCAAGTCGGGAATGGTTGCAACACAGTCTAAAGCTCTATAAGGTGTTAGATTACGAAGACGATAGGCTCCGGGATCATGCGCTCGAGCTTGTCAGTGGGCTTGACGCAGAGCTTGGTCAAGTGGCAGAGGAGGAAGCTGGAGAGGGCTCTGGAGAAGAGGACTGGGAAGATGAGGTGGAGGATGGAGATGTGGACGAAGAAATGAACGACATATGAGGTCGTCAATAATTTGATACCCGAGGCTTTCTCAATCCATAGCCAAGCACTATCATTCTAAAAGCTGCTTCTGCTGCTCTCGTTTGCTGAGCTTGCTATAGGTTGAGTCTCCTTGGCCTGTATGCGTAGTTGCTTAATCCCCACGATATCCCTGCCTCAGGAAACCTGTCATCATGATCCAAATCACTCTCTTTGCATCAGAGACCCCATAGCCGTGCATAGGGCCGAACCCTTGAATTGACTGAGTAAGCCCGTTAGTCTAGCGCTAATAATATCTCAAGGCTTGCACTCCTTCGCGGTGATGTGGTTTACGTATGCGTATACTCCCGAATAATCTCCGTTTCATCCGTCAATGGTTTGTTATTGGGACCTTGTTCAACCACAGACAGCTCCTTATCAAGAATCACATTCAGCTGGTGCTTAATGTTCGGAAGTGCTCCAATAAGTCAATTTACTCCGTACTAACAACAAAGACCGCAACCCCACCCTATCAGAGTAACAAAAGCGAGCACTCTCCCTCAAGTCCCCAATTTCACCAGTACACACAGTCAGCTACTCCTTACTTCGGGCCACACGGGAAATAGCATTTGATATACTGCGTGTCATGAAGACCATTGACTTCTCCAACAAGACAGTAACTCCCATCCGGCTTAAACGATTTGCTCGAACCTTTGGTATCACTTAACCAGGCAAAGTCATTCCAGAAATCATAATGCTCGAAGTCGTGACCACCATACGCGAAATCGACCCTGCTGCCCAGGGGGCCGGCCCTATAGATGTTGAGATCCCGCGGGAGGCCACGGACGGTCAAGGCATCCTTAGTGGATCCGAGGCCGGCGGTCGCGCGGCCTTTCTGTTCGCCCTTTTCGTTGTAGACTTCGGCGGAGAGCGACTCGTCGCCTTGGCGGTTCACAATGACCGAGCATTGATAGATCTCTGCATCGTTCCTCGTGGCGGTGTACATGTTGTCGTGGTCAACGTCGAGTGGGAATTGCATGGCGTTCCTCAGTTTCGTCATATGGAACTCGTATGGATCCTGGGCGCAGTTCTGCGGCTTCAGACAGTATCCAAGGTTCCTGAGTTTGATTAGCTTTGTCATCTCTGATGCTGATGGCAGCGGGGTCAGGAACCCCTACGTATGGTCTGCACCGTCGGTGTCAAATTCGACCGTCCAGTAGTCGTTATTTCGAATTTTCCCAGTGCACGTCCTTCCGGGTTGGTTGCCCTTACCCTGAAGGAAGTTTTGTAATTTGATGCCGCCACCTGCGCGAGGTTAGTGTCAAAGTGTATTCAGGGTATTGGAGGAGGGAGATCTAAATAGTTGTTTTACTCACTGCTGTTTTCACCTCGAGGGATGCATCGAAGACTATTCCTTATTGTTCCCTCTTTGAAAGGCGTTTGTTTGATAGTCGCCATAGGCCACTCATCGCATGGATCTTCTGATCTCCTGGGTCGTTGTTGAAAGGATCGTGGAATCGCTGGCTGAAGGGCATTTGGTTACAGATGCTCTTGCCGCCAGCCTTACAGCCAGACTGCTTCCGATTCTCGTCGTTGGAGTTTGAGCTGTCAAAAACCATCTTCCTGGTGCTTGCGTCCACACAGTTGATGTGGAAGCATGCATTGTTGCAAGCCCCCTCTGCGTCTTTGCACTTGAAGATGAACTTCCCACAATCACGTCCGGATAGACGCACAAAATTTCGAGCGTGAGTAGGTATAAGAGTGCGAGCGGCGACGGATGATGGCACCGCAACTTCGTTTGGGCTCGATGTTGCTGACCTAGCCTCACCGGTATAGAGGTGAAGAAATACGGCGATAAAAGCCGCCGTAAGCTTCATTGTTGAGATTCAACGGACTGAGAAGCTAGGAGATGATCAGGGTTGGCAATGATTTCAGCTGCATCAACGAGCCAACTTTGGAGACTGATGTGACGACTGATTGCAGTACGCATACGAGCAAGTGTAAGCATCAACGCTTTATATACACCTCACTGGACATGATTTGAAAGCAACGCCCATCGCTGTGCCATGTTGGACCCTCCAGCTGAGCCATCCAACGGGCACATGCTCTCCCAAGATGTCCAACGCCGGGAAGACAGCAGTCACATGCCGTAAGGAGGAAGCGAAGTCCAAAAGGATTCAACTGACTCATAGGAAGGACAGGGGAGTAGTTGGTAGTATTTGGGATCTTTTCGCTGTCTGAAACAGAAGACAGCGCCTTCCTCCCACAGCGATCAAACACAGCAGATGAGGCACAGATTGCGGCAAAGCTGAGAATCGGAGTCAAGACTAGAAGAGAACGTTGCTCAGCCCTTGGGGTCCTAAAACCAGGGTACCAGAAAGGGTAGCAATTGTGTCCAAGTCCTAGACATGATCAGAACGAAGAGAACTGCGAGTAAAAAGCATAATAGAAGTGCTGGGTGATATCTTCCGTGAGATTGCTATGGAACGCACAATTTGCAGCCAACAACGAAGGCATTTACTCTTCACTCTTTTATACCCAACATGAGGGGTTTGAATAGAGCGGTTTCAGGAAAGCTTCCATTTTGCCCCTCCAGCGTTGAGCGTAATATACGTAAGTACTCAACCTACCCCGACTCTCTTCGCCGGTGTATCCCGTTGTGATCCTTTAGAGACACTAAGAGAGCTGAGGCGTAGAGAAGACTGAAATCACAAGTAACATGTGATTGTTGGAAATTCAAGACCGTATCATAATTCATTGGTGAAACCTGGGAGGTGAATGCAACGATGATGATTATCACTGGTAGGCGAAATGGAACTGATTTGCCTGACAAGCAGCCTAGACTAACTTGCTTTGAAAAAGATTGATCAGTTATGACACGTCTTCGCATACAACAAAAGCAGTGGCGCTCTTGTGCCGATGTTGGACTGTGCTCTGTGAGGGAACTCGTGCTTCCCGTTCCGAACTGTTCAAGAGCGGGTGAAAGGAACCCTTCACAGCCTGCCACCTTTTTACTGGAGGATATCTTTACCGTATTGCTCCATCATCTCTAGGGCCTCCAAGTTCTCTTCCCACGTCCCAGACTCCATACTAGCCAGATAAAGCGAAGAATGCTTCGCAGAAACTCTCATACACTCTACCTGGTCGCCCTTGCCCTCCGTATCTCCGATTCTACACATAACGACTGAGCCATCCTTCTCAGTTCGATCGTCAAGGACTGCAAAAAAATGACGTTCAAGATCAACGGTTTCCGGCGCCTTCTTCAGAAATGTGGCGACATCCTCAACGCTCTTACCAACGAACGGCGAGGTGAAGGATTCATCGATCGGGGCTTTGGTACCCTCAGCACCATGATCGGGGTTCCTCAGCGGAGCATCGTCGTAATTCTTCGTAGCTAACCAGAAATCCCAATTATCCACTGTGCTGCCATCATGTGCTTCTTGTAGCTTGAGATTTATGGTCTATAGGTCAATCAACTTAAGACATTCATCCAGGACATGCAGTCCGTACCTTGACAGGTAAATTCGCCAGGCAGAAGAGCGCGAAAGGAGGGCAGACAAACATCCCCATGCTGCTGTCCTCGGTGGATTGGATTGATACTCTTTCCAGTCACACAAATAGCTTCGGGTTCCTGCTCGGGCGCTTAGGTGCTTGAGTTGGTGTTTCGTCGATAGCAATGAAAGAAAAGAACAAGAAAAGAAGACAACAACACTAGGAAGTGGCGTAGATCCCCGGTCTGTGTATGTTAGTGCTGCTGACACTGCCCCATACCGTGCCGCGTTCTCGCAGGACTGTCATGACATCGTGGTGACTACGCCCTTACTGGGGGTCATGTTCTATCGAGCCAACAGACCCAACCCAACAACTTCCACTGAGTGTGGTTATGTCCCCGCACTGATGGCTGCAGCCAATTATTTCCTTTTGATTATTGAGTTTAACATGTGTCAGTCACATGACTTAGCCTAGATGTGACTTGTCCGAGATATAACTACTGTCAGGTATACCGTACCTACTTTGCCGCCCAACTTTACATACGTTTGGAGCTTGGGAAGACCGGACTGATATTGTTACCACGGTACACGCTTGATCGACCGGGACAGGGCTGATCGAATCTAACATGTACCTCTGTGACTCACTACCTCAGCATTGATAGCTGGAAGGCATACGGAGAGTTGTCGGTGGGGCAGGATGAAACGACGATTATTTGCCCTACGTAGCGCTTCCAACGCCTTGCTTCAATTCATCCGGAGCCCAACAACTCCGGTACCGAAAACATGGCAACTGCATCGTGTCCAAGCCATGTGCCGCTCTCCGCCTCGACCAAGGCACTATCACGTATATTCGCCAGGTGCCAGCTGGCTGGACAACCTCTAAACATAGCCCACGGGATATTTGCCGAAGCCGCAGGTGGGAGGCGGAGAATTGAAAGATGCTCCCATCTCGGGACGGACCAAGCACAGACGGCACGCTTAGCGGAGCTGTTCCCACAACATGGGAAGGAGGCTTAAGAGACTGACGACGCCGGGAAAGAGTCACACGCCTCGTTGTCAAATGGGACATTCACAGCCAGGCCGTGGAACATCATCACCCTTGAGAGCAGCAACGCAACAACAGCCAGCCTCACAGCACCACCGTCCCTACGCAACCGCCAGCGTCTACCGCCGAAACCACATCAGGGATCATCACGACCGAGCAGCCATGCGCTCTCCAGCCTTCGCCCACACCGCCTCTACCCAACCCCCTCCGTCCCAACAATCCCCTCCACAACCGCCGACCAACCCGTCAACACCGCCCAAACGCTTCGCACTCAATGAAAGCAATCACTCACGCCAAGACCCATCCGACGGTTCCCAAGCTGGGCGAACCCTCAGCTGCGGCAAGCTCGGCGAAACCGGCGACGTCTCCATCGGCGGATGCAGCGCGCTGCGCCTGTCATCTGCCGGTGCACGGGTTATATAGCACGCTGCCGGCGAGCTTGGCGGAGACGAACCGGTCTCCTCTCAATCGGGTTCCCAAGCTCCCCCTACCGGACGGTCGTCTTGTTCGTATTCTGCCTGCATCAGGGAGTGGATGCACTGGCGTGGCGACGAGTGCGCGCCTGAAGCCTCGGCCTCAAACTACAGAAGGCGGGAGCCCACCGCTGTGTAAGGTCCTTCGGTTCGATCCTGATGCTGAGTGATTATATCAGGCCTTCAGGTTTTTACGAGTAGGCACAGACATATGAACCGAGGTACGGATGCTTGACGTTGTTGACTACGAAGTGAGTCCCGCGACGTGATTCGTTGCAAAAAGCCTCCCTGATGAGGTAAGTCGATGCCATTCGTCTCTGAAACGCTTCACCTGTTTGTCTCGTTGGTTATATATTGGGCGCTCTTCGGAACAAGTGCGTAGAGGCGTCTATGGAATAGATAGCTGCTCTACGGATGTTTCTTCAACACGGGCTACAGGAATTGTATGATATGTCGAGTACACTACCTGCACGGAATATCAATTTGAAATAGCTAGATGGAATTCGGCCAAGAGCTAATGCAATTGAGAGCATATATAAATCTATCGATTCCTATTATCAATGCCGAACGCTAGATTGTTCTGCAGGAGTTACAGATTGAAGCTCGAGAGTGAACGACATTATACTTATCACTAGTGATGCCAACTATATTAGTAGGTCTTCAGAAGATGTTGGCGTTAGCAATATTCACTTAAGCCCATCCTCGAGCTGGAATCATCAGCCTATAGCACCATACATGGGCGAATTCTGACTCCTATAACGACCGGCCATTCCCCAGGCATGGTCAATCCGTCAACGTTGGCAATGGCGCCGACGTCATTACTGTTTGAACCAGCGCGAGCGTGAGGGCTGCTGCGTGTGGAATTGTATATATCCCTGGGGTCGTCTTTAAACTGTATTGGTGAGCAACGATCAGGTTGTCGATTGACGTATAGCCAGATTGGTACATAGACGACTATCGCGTCTCCAGAGCGTAAGGCGAAACCGTGTCATGGTATGGTTAATCATAGTCTCCAGTATAAAATCCTTGGTTTTAGTCTGTTGCAGTAATCTTACCTTTGTCCCGATGTGCACCCTACGGTGTTATAAAGACGGGACGAGCGTGATGTTATTTCGACTCGGGCGCCGCCGAGGATACCTATGTAGTCGTGGTATATGTTTGATTGACAAAAAAGCGAGAAAAGAGTATTAGAATGATAGAAGTCTGGCAGTTGAAACCAAAAAGGATTCTCTGTCCAAGGAGGTCTCCTAAAGTGACGACGATGGTGATATATCTTGAACTCGCATATTCAAAGCACATTCAGTACAGGACGGTTCCTTCTCGTAGACACAAGCACGATCAATACATAGGGTAAAGTTCAAATATGTTGCAACGTCAAACGCTGTGCCCAGCTCTGTTTCATGGCACTCTTCTTGATAACTCTCCCCTGCGGCACCAGGCTCCGGAAGTCCTCCCAGGTGGGATAATGGCTTCCGGCAGTGGCATCCGGGGCCAAAGCTCTGACTCTAGGTCCTGAGCAGGAGCCCAGGGTAGGTGTCCAGTACTTCATTTCCTGGCATAACAACAAGACAAAAGCTCCTGGGTATGCAAGACGAAACAGCCATGACGGATGTCATGACGCGCGGACTGTGAACGCGACTTTCTTCTGGTATGTCACCTGCTGTCATAAGTGCTGTTGTACCGGCCCAGGTTGCCTTTCAGCCTGGTCCATGCTGGGTATCCTCGTTAGCAAGTTGCCCGGCTTTGAGCCGGCGGATGTTCATGGCTATGGTGCGAAGAACGGCCATATCTGCGGTAATCTGCTCAAAGCTGAGCGAGTCATCAGGATCCTGTAGGCAGTCCATGCGCAGTCGTAATCGAGCTTGATGCTCTCTCCATTCCGTTTCCATATTGTGCAACTGCCTGTCTTGTGTCGCGGACGACGTTGGCAGACGTCTCATGTCCGACCGCGACCTTGCCATGGCCGCGGCCTTGCGTTTCCTCGGTGGTTGCGTGTCGGATGCTGCTGACGTCTTCCGCTTCCGGAAGGCCTGGCCACTGGTACTTTGGTATTGGGAGCTAGACGATGAGAGTGCTGGAGAAGCACTGCCGTTAGAAGACGGGGGGCCGGTGTAGTCATGGACTCGACGCATGTGGTCATATAGGTTCCAACGGCGAGGGAATCCATTCCCCGGTATTGAGCGCTCGCAATCCTCGTACGTGCAAAGATGTGGCTTGGCACCATGGCCATGCATCCCGTGAGCTTCCCGCTCATGGCGCAAAAGACAGGCTGTGGAGGAAAACCGGGTATCTCCACATGCCGATATCTTACAACGATATGGCTTCAGGTGTGAATCCACATTTTTACTTGCTGAGGTTAGAGAAGACTCCGCGATATTGAGACCATTAGACTTACTCATAGTTGCATTTAAGCTTTGTTGGTTTATGCGCACAATTCGCCTGACCTTGGAATGGGCAATGGTAAAGACCATCGTCGCGCGGTACTGCATGATATAGCTCATGCTCTCGAGCGGGCGCGACATCGGGTTCACCACTAGAACGGCGTCGCAAAGCGTCGCCAACAGGTGGGATGATGCACAACTCCTCAAACTGTTGTGTCGGCGCAAGCGGCCCCGATGAAGGAAGAGCTGGCCTCTGCAATGACGCCGACGGCCGGATGGTCCTGCAGAAGCCTTCAGTCACTGTGCCACTGTCGGATGGGCTCACTGCGGTCGCAACCGACCTTGACAGAAATTCTGGGTCATGGGAGTGATCCGGCGAAGCCGTGGAAAGCAGAGATTCGCCAATGGTGAAGCGCAGGCTGGTTCCGGATACCTCGTCCGGGAATATGTTAGTTTCCGGGCACATTTCGTCCCCCTGAGTATTGGACGAGATGGGGGAACCAGAAGGTGGCGCCAGAAAACTTGCAGGTGAGTAAGATGAGGGCATGGAAGGGTCAGCTGTGACCGAGGAAAGTGGTGACATTGTCAGGGCGTGCATAAGGGGTACGTTGCTGGCACTGTTCACAGGATCCATTTGGGCCACTGGACCATATGGCCAGTTTCCAAGGTAGTCGTATGTGACACCCTGGTGATTACTGAGGCTGTATAGAATATCCGCGGGGTTAGTGGAAACACCATCGACGACTGCTGACTGGGTCTGCCCGTCGTCCGCAGGCCATAGGCCTTGCGCTAGCTCGTCAAATCCTGATCCGGAGGTCCCATGGAAGACATAAGGAGTTGCGATTTCAGGCCCAGTAAGTCCGGAAGCGGAAGAGTAAAGACCAGCACCGGCGAAACTGGTGCTGTAATCCACGGATTGGTAGGCTCCATTTGAGGCAGGTAATGAAACATGAGAGGTATCGAACTGAGAAACAGAGAAAGCGCCTGGAACGGGCTCGCCTACGCGAAGCATAGCTTGGTCGTTAGTCAAGTCCACACTGGTAATGGTGTTCCTGGCGGACCTCTGCTTGGCCACAGCAAGAAGGCCCGGTTCATTATGAGCCGCCCATTGCTGGACACGGCCGGAAGTGTAGTAGGCAGTGCCATCCATCCCACTAGGTGGGATACATTGCTCCCGCATTGACAAAGCATCAACGGAGACATTGTGCGCTGCTCCGGCTGGACAGCCTTGATATTCTGGAAGATGCTCCACTGCTGGGCGACGTCGACTTGAAATCCTTGCTTCTTTAGCAGACGTCCTGAACGGATTATTGGTACTCCTAGGGTCCATCGTGACGGTAGATCCAATGGCAGTGGCAGACCCAGATTCTAAATCGAGACTGCTGAAAACACAGATGTTAGTGTCCAAAAGATCATAACATGCTCAGCAAAGACAAGCGATTTTAAAACAGAGCATGACACAGAAAAGTCCTGGCAACGTCGGAACGAGGGTAAGCCTGCAAGATCTCAGTGTCAGCAAAGAACGGTCAGCGGCGACAATGTGACTGAACAGACCATGTATGATCCGCTCGGGAGTATATCCCAGAGATCCAGTCCGGAGCGTGATCGGTGATCAGCATGAGGCGCTACACCTGAAACCGGCCAGATGGTACATCCTGCAATTGGCCTCCCGCCAGTACCAGATAGTCCAGTAGCTGGTCCATCAAGTATCTAGGAATCCGTTACAATCAAGGAAATGAGTCTCCATCCTAGGTCTCAACGGTCCATGCGAGCGGTGTCCAAGACCAAGAACAAGCTTCTGAGCATCGAGAAATTGTAACAGTTAGTCCCAATCATTGTAGTATCGTCGAATGCTCGACAGGGCTGCTGGTGAGCATTGAATGTATACGTACTCTGCCACCGATAACGCTCGACAACAGTCATCGAAGGACAACGGGATGTGCTCGGTTGGTATACCATCGGAACGACCCAAGGACCTGAGAAACATCCAGGAGTTCCAGTCGCGATGATTGCGGGAGACGCTAAAAGCAAATTTAAACAGCAACAGCGCATGTCCCTTGATGTTGACTATGCAGATAGCAATCCATGGAACCGAAGCGTTGCCCATTACTCGGCAAAGGAGGTCAATGCAAGATCCTGCGCATGGAGTTGTATTGCTTCAGTCGTCCTCCCCGGCTGGGGTTACATGTCATTGATGGCATTCCCACTTCCGGACGGAAGGCAAGCCTATCTGAAGCAATCCAGGCGACATAGGACGGTCGAGGTCGAAGTCGTGAATCGTTTCAAACATCTGATCTCCATAAGACGGTTGGCCCAAACAATACATGGTTCTGAACGAACCGAGTACCAGACTTCCAGGTAAGAATTAAGGCGGCCATTTCGAGTAGCACATCCTATGATAGAGGTGAACTGCAACGTTGTGCGGACTGCGTTCCTTTAGACTCCTGTCTAGGCCAGACAAAGCATGCAGGGCCGAGGTTGGCTGGAAACACCCTAAAAGAGCAAACGATCAATACAATCACAAACCATTATGACCGACCTCGCGATTTCGCGAAGACGGGTCTGTCGGCTGAATGACCACGGTGTGTTGCAGCTATATCCGCCGACTGGCATTAGAGCTGGTATTCACCTGACCTGGGCCATGGTTCGGTCGCTCATCCTCGGGTAGAAACAGAGAAGCAAACAACGTAGATCCCGGGCAGGGCAGGATGGCGCCAGGCTCCTCAAGTCCATGACGGAGTCTCTAGGTATATGTCCGGATTCCAGAAGGTGGCCACCGGAGAAGGAGAAAAGAAAAGGTACATGACGTTCGCGTACACAAATGGCTCTGATCCTGAAAAGAAAGCACGCAAGCTGGAAGTAAAGGGTAATACCTCATTTTAGGGGATCCTCAAGGCTGTAACTGTAACGCACGCTCAACCAAGCCGAGATGTCTGCGGATTGCAAAACTTGGCGATAAGATGATTCCTTTCTTCCTGGAGAGTATTGACGGGGTTGTGGTTGTATAGAGCAAGGCTGCAAAAAGCAAATGCCGGAACAACGATTGTAGTGGTGATGGACGAAGGTGCAAAGGTGCAAGAGCAAGAGCAAACCTGCGGTTATGAGGAGGTATAAGAGCACAGATGATATGAGAGGAGACGAGGCATTGAGCGAAGGGATATATTTCAGCAGCATGTGTAGCAAGGTGTTTGGATGCCTCGCTCGAGAAGCGGGGGATCATGCGCCTTAAGACCTCCAAGTCACAAGCGGAGCTCCCAGTCAAGTTGCCGGGGGGTAAAGTGGAAGTGGAATGGCTCGCAGCTACTGTACCAGCGGATAGAAACAAAAACAGGCAACGGGAGTCGACGTCGATGACTGCCATGGTCTCGAGTGAGCATGGGGCGTGAGTGTTGCGCATGATCTGACTGGGAGGGCGTCGTTTGAGGGGAGTCTTCATTCGACTGTGGTTTTCGCTGGGTGCTGCGCTGTCCCAAGGTTTGATGCAAGTCCTGCAAGTGCTGCATCTGGTCACATCTGACTAAAGCCCAAAGAGGGAGTTGATTGACGTGTCCTGCGAGGCGGAGCCTGGCGTCGCACTATCGAAGCCGGAAAGCCAATATTAATGTGTGTTCGAGAACATAAAATGGTCCAAAGATAGTCCAGATTTGAGATACCCAGTCAGAGGATCGGGAACGAGCGAAAGCAAGACCACCTCATCCTCGTCCCTCCTCCATCCTTGAGCGTCGTACTTATTGTACTTCGCACTGTAAGAAGTACTAACAATAAACCAAAGCAAAACACAAGTTACTTGATTTGGCCCAGATGTGGGGGTGATACAGTTTGAGTCTCGCAGGCTTGCTACAAAGTATGAAGGACGGAGGCTAAGTTAGATATTTGCTGGGTATGGTTATGGTTCGATTGGTCTTGAGAGGCACGACCCGCTCCGCTCAGCGGCACGCTCCGTTGGAGGCAACCCACGGCTCAGGTATCCCACGCCTACCTTTTAGTTAAGGATAACGTAACGATTGTTCTTTGCCTAATCGCATTGGTTGGCTGATATCCTGTTATCTACCTACAGTAGAACGTTACAAGGTAGTTACTGTGAATGGTTCCATAATTAGTTGCAGGACTCTACAGTAGTACAGCACCGACCATACATGACCTGTGTCCCGTACGGACCTTGGTACTGGTGTCCGGGTACGGGTGCTGGTGCGGGTCCGACGTTTGACTTCGGATGGCTTCGAACCGTCAAAGGTGCAGTCAGTGGTATTATTACTGTCGCCCGTGGGATGGGTAACTTTGGATGAATTGAATTACGGAATTACGGAATCACGGTTTCTGAAGAGTTGCGTGGGAGAATAGAAATTTGTATATGAGTTATGTAGTAGCCGCAGGAGCGTGCCTATGCCTGCTTGTCGATAGTAAAGCAGACAAGCGCAGAAGACACGATCAGCATGCAGTGTGCTGTGCTTGCTTTGCTTTGCTTTCAACGGATCTAAGGGATCCAAGCATGAAGGTCATGCGGCCAGCAACACCGCCTATCGTTGGTGATGTGCGACTGCAGAAAAGAATGCGCGATAAGACTACTGCATAAGTAAAGCCCAGAATGGAGTGTCGGATACCTCTAACTGCACGTCAAATATGGATCGGTACGAAGTCGTTCGACAGGAGTCCCCGCAGGTAGAGTCCAGTAGACGTACTGTATAAGATCTCACGTAATTTTCGCGGGCACTTGGATCCACCGACTTCCAGTTTGGTACTGAGTTCTGGTGTTTACGTACTCGCTGGTGTCAAGATCTTGAAAGTGATGGTCAGCACAGCCATAACAAAAGTCCAAAACGTTCAACACAAAAATATGGTAGTGCGAGGCATCAGATAGGAGCGAAAGACGATGGAGATGTTTCTCGTTCATTGGCCCGAAGACCATCAGTTGAACTATGCTTTTTTCTTCTTGGATCATCATAGAAGCCATTATAAATCAGGGTGTCAAAGCGAGCGGAAACAGAAATAATAGACTCACCCAAATTGTCTAGTTATATCGTAGAGGAGCATGCCGTAAGTAGCAAAACGACCTCGGTCTATGAGTGTCATGAAAGGCTAGAGCTTCTAATACTGATGTTGATGGAGGCGAGATGAGAGGAACTGGACCTGATCATCTTCAGGATGGTTCTGTAGATCATTTTCCTTTGGCCTAGGTGTTCGCCGTCCTGACGATCTCCAAGTTGACAAATCAGGAGAACTCCGACGGCTTCGAGATGATCGGCAGTTGATCAGCGGAATGACCACAGTGGCTTTGCTAAGTTCAGGAACACTCCCTCTCCGGAAGAATAAGTTATTCACGAGCAAAGATGAGTAAGTTATAAGTTAACGTTAAGTTAAAGATTTGTCGTCTGAATTTCCAAGAGCGGTATGTCCTTGCTCTCGTCCAGGCCAATCAGCTTAGGAGATGGACAGTAAGTAGTATCAATGAGATATTATTAGGGTAAAAGACTTCGCTGGTCCATGCGACTGCATAAAAGACTCGGATGGTAGTCGGCCCGTAAAAAAGACTCGGATAGACTCAACGCCGAGTGCTAACCCGAATAGTCTTCGTGTCTTAGAACGCGTCGACGCGTCAAAATGTAAATAAACATTAGGATAGTAAACAAACAAACAAACAATAGATAGATATTCACGTGTTTAAATTGCTTCTATTTACTAATTATGTGGCCTACGGCATGTAGAGGCATTATGCCCTACCTGGTGGCATGTGCTGCAGCGATGGACTGCATTTTCCAGCCTTAAACCCTCACCGGCGTCCCCCAAATCATCCCGATGCAGCCCACGCGGATCACGCGTATCCTCCGTCCGAATCCGCTCCTTCTTAGGCCTCCCGCGAGGCACACGAGTGTGTGGATGGCGGCGAGGTCGAAACGCGTCGAATGGTGGATGTAAACACCAAATGCTTGGTGACAGCGACGTGTTTACTATAGACAAAGAATTAGCGCCGGAGTAAAGTCTATCCGAGTCTTTTTTACGGGCCGACTACCATCCGAGTCTTTTATGCAGTCGCATGGACCAGCGGAGTCTTTTACCCATATTATTATTGACTTCGCATTCTGCCATCTAGACTCTCGTATTGAGAGCTGCTAAGGTTCGCAACGCATGGACGTACTCTTAGACGACGGATATACGAAGCCCAATGTGAGTGAGCCAGGATGAATATCAATAGCAAAGCCGAGTTGCCGATGAAAAACTTTTTTGAACGAAGGTGGATAAACAATTAGTCAGCAACAAGCCATGACGTCCGCAGAGCCTCCACCATATTCCGGGAACAGGGCTTGCAGCTTGTAAGTTACCTTATCCAGCTTCGACGGACCCTTACAGATGGCACGAACTTCGATCCTGAGCACAGAAACCCCCGATATCACAGCCATTAATCTCAACCTCCTCCTCTCCAGACTCGAGCGCAGTATCCTCTCCCCCGAAGCAGACCCCAAACTCCGACACTCCAGCTACGAGCGTACCAGAGTCGGTGCCGTACGCTCCACCTCCGCCGTATCCCTATTTTCGCCAACTATCAGCCACCCGCTAACTCTTCCCTTTATCTATCCAGAACGTCGAATATGCACGTACACTCCTCCTCCGCCTGGAGCACTCCAGCTCAGCCATCAAAATCCAATCGCGCCGACAAGCGGCGCAGAACAACCTCCTCGCCCAGCGAGCCCTGATCAAGCAGCTCAACGAGCGTCTCTACTCGCTCGAACAGCTCGACGACGACGACGACGTAGCGGACAACGACGCGATCGAAGACGAAGACCTGCTCGGGGAAGCCAACGACGACACCCGACCGTCTGACCCACCAACAGACCCACAGCACGACCCAACCGCCTCAGACCCGAGTGCCAAAGACCCGAGGACCTCGAACCCCTACCCCCTCGACCCCTCCCAACCACCACCACCAACCCTCCGCTCCCGC
>JAABUU010003405.1_pt1 | contig 20306 bp, 27 predicted proteins | sample 5559301 | NCBI WGS metagenome assembly JAABUU01 (sample SAMN10711884, study PRJNA513360) | rock metagenome | isolation source: Antarctica rocks | place: Antarctica: Victoria Land, Richard Nunatak white | reverse complement strand
ACAAGTCATCAATACTAGTCAAGCTATGCAGGGAGGTGCCACCGCAAAGACTTGAGGTAACAGGAAGCAGTCACGACCTTCACTAACCCAACAAGGCAACAAAAGATACAAAAAGTAAGGAAGAAGAAGAGTGGTACCATTTGTCTGCCAACTATCTGTTTGTCTTGCAGAGATGCCGACCATACAATGCTGAGGCAAAATATTTCAGTGATAGCACCTCTGTCAACATGTCCTTCAGACTCAAGTACACCCCTGTGCAGGAACAACAAGGCCATCAATGACCTATCAAGCCCCTCACGAACAAGCGGATGAGGATACATCATAATCTTTATCAATACCCTGCAAGGTGCACTTCTCTGCATTTGATGCAGGGACACAAAAATCAGGGTTTACACACATCAAGACAACACACCTGTGAATCAGCTTCTCCAAAGTGCACAAAGTGCTGTCAGTGTGCATGCGCATGTTTCGCAATTGCTGATAGCGTGCGTACACTGCAGAGCATGTCATCAGCCTTTTGTTGTCAAAAGCCTTCTGCAAACGAAGCAATAAAGTCAGCCTCAAAAGGAGGCTAGAATTACCAGCAAAGAGTACAACAATGACGTTTGGCAAAATCCCATCGATAGCCAAGAATTGGTCTTCAGCATGCCTCGCCTTTCCTGTTGACATTTGATGTTACCAAAAGCTTTTGGAGACACAGCTGCCAGTGGATGTGTCTGTCATAAGCGTGCAGCTCAGCAGTAATGCGCTCAGTGTCCAGTCCTTGGGAGGTCACATTTGTGCCATGGAATATACTGATGCTTTCCCAGACAATTGAAGTCCTGATGGAGTACATCCTCTGGATGCCAAACAGCACGCTCTGCAACAAGACAGTGATTGGGAACAGTAGGCTACAATGCTGATGCTGCTGCAGCAATCCATGACTCGCTGGGGCAGCAATCAGACCCCTTAAGGCAAGAACAGGCTCAGCAAAAGCTTTCCACCCTCTCTCATTGGTTGCAGCAGCTTCGTCATACAAAGCAAATCCCTGCAGCACAAATGTGGCTGACAGACCTGCTCAAGCCAAGCACACATTGTAAGGCTTGGCAGTTTGCCCAAAAAAAGGCGGGCTCGCCTCTCTCACATCCTTCTCAGCTTCAGTGATGTTGTGAGATCGCAGAAGCTGCCTTTTGTGACAACATGCTTCACAGCACACATGTGCTTCAAATTCAAGCATTTCACTTTTCAATAAGGTCAGCTGAGTAGAGAAGCAGAGTGCAATAGCACTCCTGGACAGATTTGTCTGGCATCAGCACAAGGTGTGTCCTTCAGGAATAGACACTGTTAGCTTACGGTCTCAAACCCTAGCAATATATAGTCATCTTGTGCTGGCTCATGTCATGCCTGCACTCACCTGCGGCTCGCAACTTGCAGCTGTTTCACAACCAGCTCCATGCCAAGCTGGGCAGCAAGCTGCGTCACCAAAATTGATTGATGCGTCTGGAAGTGACTGAATCTTTGTACTCGCCTGTGGCAGATGACAGTGTGTATTATTGATGTAAGGCGTGCGACGCACAATTGCAGCTACATACCTGGTATTGGGCGTAGGTTTGGAAGTAGTGCAATGTGTTTGCAACATTTTGCTGTTCGCCGATGTTCCACTGAATGGTTCCTGCAGGACAGCCTCAGATGCATGAAGCTTACTGATGTATCATGCGGTGTCATAGACCCTACTGCAGCACAAGAGCCACCCTTACCCCATGCGGCCATTACAACCTGTGCTTTGTTGCGGCCTGCCGAGTCAAGATGCGTGCCATCGCTCCACATCATCACCATGAGGGTTGGGTGGTCCCGACCCAAAACAATCCTTGACACAGCAAGCTCAGTAAGCTTCAAGATTTGTCATTACTGTGAGTCAACGCAAAGAATTGCTACCTGCAGCTGCAGCCATCTGTCACCGCCAGAAGCTTCATTGTACAACCTTGCACTGGTTGTCAAGTCTTTCTGTGCCTTGCGGAACAGCGTGAAAGGCTCATCACCGTTGCTGATCATATCTGTCATTGACTGCCAAAGGTTCTTGCGAACTGAAACACCGACTGGCTCATTGACTTGCAGATCAGGCCCTACGTCTATATGTGCAAACTCGCTGTATTGGCTCATGGCTGTTTGCCAAGATGCCAATGTCCTGAAGAGCTCGCTGAGACTGTGACTGTGACAGGAGTACTTCTTGAGAAGCTGCAGCCAGCAACCAATATCTGCAGCTGCAGCATCAAGTATCTCCAGAGCTAAATGTCATGTGCTCAGTGGTGTGCATAGTAGCGTCAGTAGCCTGAGAGCTTCAGCAGAAATGCCATGACCTCAGCCTCTTGGTTGGGCCTCTGGGCGAGCAGATTCCCTGTCTGTGTCCATTTGCTGCATACGGCCAGCGGTGTAGTCAAGCATGTGGTCACAGAGGTCTTGCTCCTCTGAAGAGTCTGCAGTTGGGGTGACACAGCCTGACTCAAGATCCTCGTCAGGTGGCAGTGCGTGACTTTCAGCTGCATCTACTTCTGAGGCAGCTTGGTGGGGCGGCGCGTCCAGGACATAGTCGATACTGTCTTCAGGACTGCCACAACAGCCTCGGGTTTGATGGTTTTTGACCTGATCGACTACACATTTCGTACTGTTCCTGTCTGGCGTCCGTTTTCCGGGTACTCATATTGCCACTTCCCGCAGAAAGTGATCATGATCTTGGCTAGAGACTTTCGAGTAGAGAGATGGAGCGTTACCCTCCTATGCTACCTGGCAAGACTTGTCAAAAGCACGCAAATAACAGATGCGACAGGGCACTGCACCCTCTGGCATTCATGCTGCATAGCTAAATGAGATATTAGCAAATCTGACATGCAAAATTGACAGTCGTCTTCTGCACTGCTGCAGGTTCTGAAGGTATTGAATGATGATGTGGCCAAATCTGGCGTGCACGCTAATCACATGCATTCAGAGAACAAGGCCACCTGCAGCAGTCTCTCTGCAGAGTATGACCAGATCGATCTTTGGGCGGCCAGAGAATGAGCCCAAGTTTGGGATGGAGACAACTGTCAGTCAAGCTTGATGCAGCACAATTGCAGCTGCTACAAGCGCAGACAGAGATGAGGATCAGCATGCAATGTACAGAGCCACAGCAGCATGCTCCAGGCCAGTTACCAAGCATCTGGCAGCGCAGACTTTTTGTTTGGTATTGGCTAGTTTTTGTGTGTGTTTGCTGAAGGTCAGACAGATTGCCACTATTGCACCACTGGAACTGCTAGTAGTAATGTTAGTAGGTAGCACTTGGCAGCAGTTCACAGGACGAAGTGTGTACAGGACAGGAAGTACAGCCCTTCAGTAAGAACAAGCGAGCGATGTCAGTCATGGATGTCCACGTGACTGCTTGAATTACTGATAGCTGCAATGAGCGTCGCAGACGCTTTTCTATGAAGAGCGTCTCAAACGGCGCGTCTCAGGCGTAGCTTCTCGAGAAGCCTTGTCTTGAAGACGCTCACGAGAAGCCCTATCATGGAGACGTTCAGGTCAGGGACAAGCTCAGCAAGCTCGCACACATGCTGTGAACACATTACAGCCATTGTAATCAGTAGTGCAAAAGAGGGAGAAAGAAGACGAAACGTCCTTTCGGACTGCCGTTTGAACGAGAAGCTGGGAATTGGTGGCATTGAATTCTGCTGCAGAATGTTTGCCCTCAATCCCTTGAAGCTTCAGCAGCCGGGTGCAGAGTCTGACTCCATGTCTGCCGATCTGTGTAACTGGGACTTTTTGCAGGACCTGGATTTTGCAGCTGACCTGGAGATAGACAACAACGCTATCTCCCAAATCGCGGCGCCACACTCTTCAAGTCACGAGCGCCAGAAAGAGAGAAATCGCAAAGCACAGCAGCGGGCCAGGCAAAAGAAGAAGGTTTGGAAAGTCTGCCACCGTCAGCCTTGTAAGCGCAAGCCTCGAGTGCTATAAGCAGCGCCCGACATTCTCTGTGTCCCAGGAACGGTCGCAAAATATAGAGTGTCAGCTTGCCGAGACGACCAGCCAGCTTCACGCCCTCAAGTTGAGGCAGACACAGCTCGAAGCACGAAATCACTTGCTGGAGCTCGCTGCTGCCAACAAGTTACCAGCTTCTGCGCCACAGCAGAGCTTACAGGTGGGTCAGCCTTACCCCAGCTTAGCAGGCATGATAGCGTCTCCAGTCAGCGTACATTCTGCAGACTGTACGAGATGACAGCAGTGAACTTCTTGCTGTGTTTTCACAGGCTGAGGCGAGAGGAATTGTACTGAACATTTTGGAAAAGTCAGGACTGATGAGATCACAGCAGGGCAATGCCATCATGCTGACAGTGCATGGCTTTGATGAGGAAATGAACTTGGAAGACATCAGCAGCATGCCCCATACAGATCTTGCCAAGCTATACACGGTAACAGGCCATGCACTGCCTGACATTTACATAGCAAATTGAGTCAAGGAGATCCAACCGTTACAATGCAGATTGTGTAAATCATGCGAATCCTTGATGGAGTTTGAGCTTATTATGACTTGCACAAGCAAATCAGCAAGACCAAGATGCTCATCATGCAGATACTGACAGCCTTTCTCCAGCAAAATCGTGCTTCTCAAAATGCTGTCATCCAGCACACAAAGCTCAGATGAAGGCTGCATCAGATCTAATGCCTTGCAGGCATATGTCCAGAAGCAGGCACAGTGCCTTCTGGACGTGGAAGGCAACAACGACAGTAATAATCCAGCGCTTGCTGAAATGCATCGCTGGAGTGTGGAGTCGACAGCAATGCTCATCTGCTTTGCAACAGGCAGCGCAAGCAATCAACTGACTTCCTTCCAGCTCAACATGAAGAATGGAACATTGTCTCAGGAGCCTTCACCTAATGGTGATCCTGCTGAGTTGTTGGTGAGACATGCTGATGGTTGGCAAACAGCTCTTTGAAATTGTGCACTTTGTATTGTGCTGCCTTGATCTGTCCGGAAGGTGATGTGCTATGTGCACATTTAATTGTGCCTCTGCTGTCAGCTAGCCTTCTGTCAACCGACTGTTGCTTCATTGCTCAATCGTTAAGTACGACGTGATGAGGCAGAGCGTCTATGCCAAAAGTAATGTTGGCTACACAATCGTGTTGCTTGGAGAGCATTGACACAGCAAGCACACTTCGAGTCAAGCGCTGGCACATGTCCTTCCAGTGGTACAGTCAGATTACATGAACTCTTTGCATATGTGCAGGCAGCAATGAACTACTCTGAGAACCAGAAGCAAGACATACTGCACTTAAGACGCCTTTTCTATGGCAAGTTGGGGCAGCTGTCAAGAGCAAGGGCTGCCATTATGGAGCAAATGCCTGCAGCAGTTCAGCCTAGCCCTGTTCCGCCCTTCAACCTAGATATCAAGTTCACAGCTAATAAGCTTGCTGAGACCAAAGAGTGGGCTGACCAGCTGTGTGCAAATCGTGCTGAGGAGAGCCGGGCATATCTATACTGCACCATCTGTCTGTCTCGTGGTGTAAGTCTTGTGACAGTCAGTGTGACTGACCTTTTGTCGCTAAAATATTGTCATCATCGATTGACGTGCAGTAGTTTGATGCATGCTTGGTCCCAAGTGTGCACATGTTTATCTGCATGCTGATTTTGGCTTGCGTGTCAAGCTATCAAAGGATCAGTGATCCACGATTTGCAGCTAATTATGTACTCTTGACCTCTGTATCTGCCTTTGATTTCTTGAGCTTTTGTGCAGATCACGAGCAGCCTGCAGCAGGCGGTGGCAATGGTGCATCAGTACCCCAAGGCCGCAAGCTACAAAGTCCTCTTGGATGTCTTAGCACAGCTGCACAATGAGCCTACAAAGGAACAAGTAGCAGAGGGGTCCGGCTTGGATGATCTACAACTGGCTGCAAACTGGCAAGCAGTAGTACAGTATGTGGAGAGCCTTGGTGCAAAAGATGCGCATGGGTATTGCCGATTGATCAAACTTTCAGCATAGGTAGATGCATCAAGTGCATGAAAAAATGTAAGTCTGGTCATGTAAACCGAGTAAAGCAGGCCATAATCATGCTTGTCACAAGATAAGTCTGCTTTTTCCACGACTTTCTTGTGCTGCAACATGAGTAAGACAGCTGCTGCAGCTGACCAAGTCATGCGTAGTGAACCACGTACACGGGGCTACCCTTTGCTCAGCCCTGTCCTGTGCGGGCCTGGAAGGGGGGGAAGACAAGCAATTTGTGCCACTACTTTCTTGTGTTGCAACTTCACATGTACTGAACTACGAGGGGGGGGGGGGGGCGAGGCACGAATATGAATCGACGACCCTTCGAAAGAGTAGATGAAAGTTCACCGGAACTTGGGACGCTAAGCACTGTCACAACATGCTTGCATCCGATCTCTTGAGTGAGTTGGGGCCAGTGCCAGAATCCAATCTTGCAGACTTGTCAAATTGGGATTTTATACAGGATCTGGACTTCGGTTGCGTGCTTGAGCAGGGCAACAACGCTCAAGCCCAAGTCGAGGGACCTCAACTAATCGCGGGACCTCAACCAACCAGTAACGAGCGGCTGAAAGAAAAGAACCGCAAAGCACAGCAGCGGGCAAGGCAGAAGAAAAAGGTGTATACAGCTACTTGTGCCTGATCTCCTCTGTAGCTTCCAGAGTTCAAGTGCTGGCTTGACCCTTTCATGTAATCTCAGGAGCGATCGCAGACCATAGAAGCGCAGCTTGCTGAGACAACCAGCCAGCTTCATGATCTCAGACTAAGGCAGAGGCAGCTTGAAGCACGGAATCATCTACTAGAGCTTGCTGCTGCCAACAAGCAGCAGGCGTCTCCAGTGTCAGCACCACAAGGAAGCTTGCAGGTACGGCAGGTTGATGCATCCAGACTGAACATGCATTCGGCACACTGTCACTGGCAAAGCTGCACCTGCAAAGATCTTTCTGACAACCTCTTCAACTTTCTCAGGCTGAGGCCAGAGAAGGCGTTTTGAGGATTCTTGACAAGTCAGGGCTCACTAGGACACAGCAGGGCAAAGCTTTTGTGCTGACAGTGCACGGCTTCAATGAAGAGATCAAGATGGAGGATGTCAGCAAAATGCCCCACACAGACATTGCCAAGCTGTACACGGTACAGTATGCATGGTCTACAAGCACTAATCTTGGCCTTGCATTGGTCATACTGCATGCAGCATCTTGCATGACCAGGACAAAGGACCTGCAACATCTTCAGGAAGTTGTTATAGGATGTGAAGTTGCGTCATGAAGTTGCAGACTGCTTCAATGCTGTCGCGAGGCTGCCTCTCTGTGTCACTAACGCGTGAACCTGGTTATCAGCTTACTGCAACTAAGCTCTTTGTGAAGCACTGTTTCCATTGCTTTGCAGCCTTCCAATCTGGTGTCTTGCAGGCACATGTCCGCAAGGTTGCACAATGCCTTCTGGATGTGGAGGGCAACAGTGAAGCCAGTCATTCTGCATTGGCAGAAATACACCGCTTGAGCGTGGAGCTGACAGCTGTGCTCATCTGCTTCTCAATGGGCAGTCCCAGCAATAATGGCATCATCCATTCGCTCAACATGGAGAATGGCACCCTGTTTCAAGAGCCTCCACCTGACAGCAACCCTGACGAATTGCTCGTGAGACATATCAGTGCTATCCTGCTTGTCATTCTGTGCCACCTGCAGCTTGCCTTGCCATGTGTGAAGCAAGTGGTTATTCAAGAGCAAGTATGTCAAGTGCAACATGACTTCCTTGAGCCTGCATTGCAATCATGCCAACTAATCGCTTTCGTTTGAACAACTCTGACTATTGGCACTGTTGACTAGTGTTATAATTGACCATCATGTTTACTGAAATCATTTGGCCGGCATCTGCTGATGCGCATTTGCTGTTTTGTGCTGCATGTAATCTGTGCCCATACGCAGGCAGCAACAAACTTCACAGAGAGTCAACAGCAAGATATGCTGCATCTCAGACGCCTGTTTTTTGGAAAGCTTGGACAGCTGTCAAGAGTGAGGGCAGCCATTATGAAACAAATGCCTGCAGCCGTTCAGCCCAGTCCTGTTCTGCCATTCAACCTGGACTTCAAATCCACTGCTAACAAGCTGGCTGAGACCAAAGAGTGGGCTGACCAGCTGTGTGCCAATCGTGCTGAGGAGAGCCGGGCCTTTCTAACCTGTGGTTTCTGTTTATACCGCGGAGTAAGCTTCTTGGCATGTGCATGACATCTCATGCTATTCAGACATGTCCAATGCTGGTGTTATTGGTGTTGGGAACCCTGCTAGCCTCAATCAGTTTGGCAGCTAATAGCTATCAGTCTGGGGTCTGGGTCCCCTTACCTGCAAAGCAATGTCTTTGATGAGCTGCCGATTCAGCAGGAATCATCATCAACTGAATTGCTGCGTTTGAGTCCTTGTTGCTGCTGTCCAGCTTGTCAGTTTCCATGCAGATCCAGACCAGCCTACAGCATGCAGTGGCAATGGTGCACCAGTATCCCAGGGCTCCAGACACAAAGGTGCTGCTGGAAACTGTGGCTCAGCTTCACAAAGAGCCCTCAGTGGAAAGCCTGGTAGCTGGGTCTGGCTTGGATGATCAGCAACATGCTGCAAGCTGGCAAGCAGTTACGCAGTACCTTGAGAGTCTTGATGCAAATGGTGTGCATGGATATACACCTTTCCGCAAGATTGCAACAGAGGCTTGTTCACCAAGAACTCAAGGAGATGTGGCTACATCATGACTTGTCGGTCAGTAAGTTCATGGCATTGTTGATTGAGGCAAACTGCCATCATTGAGATGAACATGCAGGGTGTGTGGATTCAGAGCATTTACATTCTGTGTTTGTGAAGAATTGTGGTGGTTTGCTGTGCTGTCAAAAGATGCTGCAGAGCTCATCACTTGGGTTAGTGTACAGGCAGTTTCATAATCATGCCGCAGCAGCGCTGCTAGCAATCATCTGATGAGTTAGACAAGGCTCACCCATCTTTGTATCAGCCAACTTTTTGATTCCTGACTAAAACTGACTATGTTGGTATTAAAAACAAAGATGCGCTAAGTGACATGCAACACTGTTCGAGCTGCAACTTTGTTGTCCGTTGTAATCTGGACCCTTAGGCTGTTTTCTCTCCATCTAGCAGACTTCATTTCTTTCTGCAGCTGGTTTGTCGCCTAATACCACCTGGTAGCTGTTGACTCTTAAATTCAGCAAGAGACATGCATACCTTTGTGTTCATCCTCAGCCTCCCCCCCAGCTTTTGCTGACAAGAGTTTTTTAGAAGATGAAGATGAAACGTCCTGTAGAACCAATGCCTTTCAAACGAGAAGCCCAGAGATCGGAGCAACAGAACGACAATGTGTGCCGACATGTCGACATGGGACTTTTCAGAGGATTTGGACTGCGGTCTTGACTTTTACTTTGGTAACAACCCGGTACCTCAGGTTGCAGACAAAACAACCAGTTATGAACGTCAGAAAGAGCTGAATCGCACAGCACAGCAGCGGACCAGACAGAAAAAGAAGGTTCGTGAAGTCTCCCACTTCCAGCCTGGCGGTCTTACAATTTTAGCCTCGAGGATGTCTCCTCGACGCCTGGTGTCTACTATGTTTCAGGAACGCTCATCAAGCATTGAGGCTCAGCTTGCTGAGACAACCGACCAGCTGCACGACCTCAGGCTGAGGCAGAGTCAACTTAAAGCACAGAACCACCTGTTGAAGCTTGCTGTCCCCAATAACCATGCGGGCTTACCAGCTTCAGTGCCGCAGCAAAGCTTGCAGGTGAAATAGCAAAGCTGTAGGATAGCAAATGTGTTTAGTATTTCTGCTCAGCAGGCATTCGACAGAATGTCCATCTCTTGCTCTTTTGCCACAGGCTGAGGCTGGAGAAGTTGTGCTAAAGGTTTTGGAAAAATCAGGGTTGATCAGGACACAACAGGGCGCAGCCTTGATGCTGACAGCACATGGCTATGAAACAGAAGTGAAAATAGAAGACATCGGCAGGATGTCTCGCATAGATCTTGCCAACTTATACACAGTAAACAGAAACAGTCCGAAAGCATCACCAATGCTGTGCAATGGGATTAGCACACACTATGCATCTTGCGTGTGCCCAGTATACCACCCATGGGGTTTTCAAACGCTGCATGACTCATGTCAAGTGATTTGCGTGATCATCAAGCTCATGCTGCAATCGGAATTACCGACACCTTGACCACTCTTTGTCAGCTGTGACTGCACAATCATGCTTCAAGCTTTGCATGTGTTGCAGACTACTATGTTCTGCACAGCCTCTCACCAAGCACCCACAACAGTCTGAGCAATGACTGTTGCACCATCCAACGGCGCATGGCTTGCAGGCATATGTACGCAAGCAGGCACGGTGCCTTCTGGCTGTGGATGGCAACACCGAGATCAGCCATCCATCACTTACTGAAATGCATCAGAGAGGCCTGGAGGCAACAGCAGTGCTCATGTGCTTCTCAATGTGCAGTCCTAGCAACCATGGCATCACCCATTCGCTCAACATGAAGGATGGCACATTGTTCCAGGAGCCTCCATCTGCTGATGCTCTTGCCCAACTGCTGGTGAGACATGCTGATCATTGCTATAGGACCAAGGCTCATGCAGCTCACACATCGCTTAAGTAGTACTGACAAGACAGTCGCATTATCTGGTCTAGAAGCTGCAGCCTAACATTGCCCCGCTGCGCTGTCAGTAAGCCCAATTTCATCAACACATTTGTCTGTTGTATCGACAGACCTTACAGGGATGCTCAGAACAGACTGCTCTGAAGAGACAAGACTTGCCCTGCATGTGCCAAGCTCATCATGAGCCGGAAAGCGTATACAGTATCATTATTATTAGTGTTATCACCATTATCATTGTTCCTTTGTTATTGTGTCTCCAAAGGTCAAGCATACAGTCAAGCGTACTCAGTTGGTGGATCCAGACCCAGCAGTGACTTTATCAGAAGTAGAACAGCGGTCAAGCTGTCTGCATGGCATTTGCAGATGCTCTTGCCCTAGCACAGCCATGTTGTGAGGTCTATGCGTGTGTGCAGGTGGCAATGGACTTCTCCAAGAGACAACAGGAAGACATGCTGCATCTGAGGCGCCTGTTCTATGGCAAACTTGGGCAGCTGTCAAGGGCAAGGGCTGCTGTCATGGATCGATTGCCAGCAGAAGTCCAGCACATCACTGATGTGCCATCCAACAAAGCTATAGCTCGCGAGCATGCTGACACCACAGACTGGGCTGAACAGCTGTGTGCAAATGGTGCTGAGGAAAGCAGGACACATTTGTACTGTGCTGTGGCCCTGTACGGCGGGGTGAGTTGCTGCAATTCCAGCATTCATGCATCACCACTCTTCGACAAGCGTGATTGATTATTCTCTCTCACTATCACATGTGCGCATGTTTGGTATTCTCAACAACAAAATTCAGCTTTTTGTTTCAGTCACACCTGCTCTGACTTTGCCTCAGGGTTGGCATCAATCATCAAACACGTTTGTTGGACTCCATGCTTGCTCCATGGCCTGCTACCCATTGGCATGGTGCTTGTACGCATCTCTTCTCTGATCTGTCTGGCATCTCTGTCGAGCTTTGACAACTCTGCAAAGTTGTGAAGCCCACATTGTGGTCAACATGTATAGCTCCATCTCAGGTTGTGAAATTGTGTCCAGATTACGAGCAGTCGCCAACAGGCAGCCATGATGGTGCACTACTATCCCAGGGCTGGAGGCTACAAGGTGTTGCTGGATGTCCTAGCACAGCAAAACCAGGAGCCTTCAGCAGAATGCTTGGCAGAGGGATCTGGCTTGGATGATCTGCAACATACTGCAGATTGGCAAGCAGTTGTACAGTATGTTGAGAGTCTTGATGCTAATGATGTGCGTGGACACTGCCCTCTGTGCCATCAATATTGATTATTATCACTGTTTTGGACACTGCCCTCTGTGCCATCAATATTGATTATTATCACTGTTTTTTTCCATTGAGGGCCCTGCACAGCTTGGCTCACCAGATGCGTCCAGAGAGGTTTTTGGTGGACAGACCTGCGAGCGTGTTAGGAATCTATTTTTTTGCACTGTCACAAGGATTGTTCAAGCACCGTAGCAATCAGTGCATGTCACCTTTCTGAACACAAGCTTGCTGCTGAATCATGACCATGGGTACTGCGACATTTGTGGCAGTACACAATAGACGGGTCCTGCATTCATTCAGGCAAGACTAGCAATTTTTAGGCAAGCTATAGCTGTTGCATCCTGGTGGCATTACATTTAGTCCAGATGCTGGGACACTAGTACAGCCAAAAAATAGATGTAGCTGCGGCTGGGCCTGTCGTAACCATAAGCAGTGCCTCTGCTGCCCTGTTACTGGACTCGCTTCCGGTGTGGACATCAGCATTTATGGCGGTTTGTGATCAGTGGTGCGCAACCTGACTCCTACTATTGAGTCGTCACATCAAGCATTTGCTGATACTGCAGGAGGGCACTGCCTTTGGTATCCCTGATATCAAATTCTTCACAGCAGACAAGCATTCATGATATGTTATAACTGCAGTCACAGCCTGCACAGGCACAGGTTGCTGCTCAGCCAGAAGAACCAGGAGCTGTTTCTGTGCCAGAAACAGTGTCATAGCTACAGGTGCATATGCATGCAGCTTTAGCAGCATATGCATGCATGCATCACAGAGTGCTTGACAGATGACAGAGCTTCAGCCTGTCCCTTATTCTGCCATAATAGACTTGTCTGCATGCAGGTTTTTATCAACATACTGCAAGCAAGACAATGTGGCAAATGTGTTTCGTTTGTTTTTGCAATGTACAAGGTTGATTGGTTGACTCCTTGAACAGCACAGGAAGGCGAAGACATCTCAAACGAACGGGAGATAGCATCGAGCTCTGCCACGAAGTCGCTTGCCCACAAGTTTCTCAACCAGCAAATCGTTGAAGCAGATACCATGTCAGCTAACCTATCAAGCTGGGACTTGCAGGGACTGGCATGTCTGTCAAGCTATAGCTATAGCTATCCAAACCTTTTAGCTGTCAAATTTTGCAGCTGCACCTCAGTTTTTGAGCCTGTGTGCAGATCACAAGCAGCATGCAACACGCACTGATGATGGTGCACCAGTATCCTAGGGCTGCAGGCTACAAGGTGATGCTGGAAGTTCTAGTAGAGCAGCATAAGGCGCCGTCAACAGCAAGCCTGGCAGAAGGGTCTGGCGTGGATGATCTGCAACATGCTGCAAACTGGCAAATGGTAGTGCAGTATGTTGAAAGCCTTGATGCAGATAGTGTGCGGCAATATTGCCCAATGTCAATGGCCCATTGATCAAAGCTTCGACATGCTTGGTCACAGCAAGTCTGTGAGGAGGTGTGTTTATGGACAGTGATGCATCATGTCCGGCATGCATTTTACACATCCTTGTATGTCATGTGTATGCCCTGTCTGCTGGATTGCAAAACTGGACTCCATGTTTAGTGGCATTGTACACGTTTTGAGTTGGAAACTGGACATCACGCTTGGTGGCATTGTACATATTGCAGTCAGTGCTACAGACAGCTTGTACTCGGCCACACAATCCGTTTCGCATTAAGCCCTAGTGAGTGAATGGGGACCAGCCAGTGACATGGTGGCACACTGTGCTTCTATAGGTGTCCATTTTATGGCATAGTGCAAAAGCCTTACAATGTACAATTCCTGTCCCTATGTATCTGCCCCGCGCGGAACTGTGCACTGGCCTCTCATGCATCAAAACAAGCAGTTCTGCTAATTTCAAAATCTAGGATGGGTAATTCCAGAATTGGCAACTGCACATCGCTTCAGTGGCAATGCTGATGCCATCATCTGTGCGACGCGGGAGCTCCGCAACAACCTTTGGTTGTATAGGCTCGTGCGGCGAGGTGCGACAAAAGCAAGCGTGGCGTGTACCCGCTTGCAGCTGCCTTCAGTGCGGCAATGCGAGCAGCTGATCGGCGTAAAGGACGACAGCAGTGTTACATCAGTAGACAGTGTGTCAGGTTGTAACTTAAAACGACGGCGTTTGAAGTTCCTTTGTCTGTGCTGTAGTCGTAGCCACCCCAATACCGGGTTAGTGAGCGCTTTGAGATCAGGGCATGGATGAGGCGGAGAACAGCCCGACAGTCGAGGCACGGTCCGTCAAACGGGCCCGTCCTGATGATTCAGATGCTCCCCATACAAACGGAAGCTCTCATCGCGTTGAGGCAACCATGCCCGCAAGCAAACAGCCCGCTATGCATACCAAGGCTTTGCGATCTGTACTGAAAGGTGCTTGTGCCCACGTCCACGCTCAAGCCTTTCTGCCTCCTATTATCTTGGTGTCAGCTGCTCAATTGATTCAAAATCCTGACATCCTTTATGTTTGTCTGCAGTGTTCGTTGTCAAGACGGGTAAGCTCGAGGCAAAGGACAGCCAAAGCTATAAGCTACATATAGGTGCACCAATAGGTGCTTTTGATTGACAAGCATGGAAAGCATCGCTGTGTTGCAGATCCCAACTATGCACAACCCTGGCAGATGCGACCACAGCGATCATCTTCAGGCTCTGCTTTCATTGTAGACACGAAGCGCCGACATATCATGACCAATGCTCATGTGGTAAGCCGTCAGCTGTAAGCAACAGTTCCAGAGCTTGTGTTCAAGTTCTTGGAAGACTATTCTGGCATATTGTGTCTATCAGGTATCTAATGAGACCACAGTGCATGTGCGAAGGCCAGGCAATCCCAAGAAATGGCGAGCAAAAGTGCTGTGCGAGGGCAAGATTGCTGATTTGGCACTTGTGACTGTAGAAGATGATCAGTTCTGGACAGACGAGCTTTTGGACCTGCAATTTGTTGATGTGCCAGAGCTTCAGGTGACTTGATGCATCCAGCTTGCCAGGCAGAATGTCATCCACCTGTATGACATAAATACAGTGTTCATGCTGGTCAATCTGCAGAAAGCATGAAAGCTTTGCATAACAGCGTACACATACATTCAATTTTTCCAGCATGAGCTGATGTCTCTGCAATATCAGAATGGCATCAATGTATGTGAGGCAGTACATGCTGTGTAGCCCAAGAATGATGCTGACACATCACTGTGCCAACTTCAGGACTCAATCTTGGTGGCAGGATATCCACTTGGAGGTGACTCGCTCAGCATAACCAAAGGCATTGTCTCAAGGGTGCGCGTACTGATCATCATGCTTGCATCATGCATGAGATCATGTAGTGACATTTTCCAACTGTTCCTGTCCATGCCTGGAGCAAGTTCCAGGAGCTTTGTATATAATCATGAAACTGTGCTGCTGTTTTCCAGCTTTTCTAGGCAAAAACAGCTGTAAACATAAATTGTCACAAGCAAATGTGTTTGCTTTGTGGCGCTCAGCCATGCTAAAATCAAATCTATGACGGGTAGTCATGTTCTCATCAGGAGCCTCATGTCATCATTGCAAACTAGTTTATGACCAGTGGCCACCCATGTAGGCCGAGAAATGGCTGTATATTGCAGGTTGTGATGACAAGATATGCACATGCCTCCAATAAACTGCTTGGGATTCAGATTGATGCTGCCATCAACCCAGGTACTGCTCATGTCTGCTGTTGCTGAGCATGCAGCATGCCTATTACACATGTCTGTAATCACGTGTGTCGTGCTGTAAAGCAGCTGAAGGGCCAACACCATCTGCAACACCAATGTAGCAGTTGTTGAATATATGGCCTGCTGACAAGTTTGCCTTGAAAGAGCTAATCTGTCACACTAACGAGCACGCAGAGTATAGAGTTCAGATTTTAATACGGTTCCCTACTCTAGATCCCACACCCTTTTGCTGTGCCCTATTGGGTGCTCTGTGTTATTGACCGTGCTGACTTGGGTGCTGTGCAACAGGCAACAGTGGTGGGCCAGCCTTTGCCGATCTTCAGCAAGCAAAGGTGGCTGGAGTTGCGTTTTCCAAGCTGTCAAATGCAGACAATGTTGGCTACATCATACCATATCAGATCATCAAGCATTTTCTGCAGGTGAGTCTGTTTGCGGCGACTATGTCGCAGTGAATGCACAGCCTGAGCAACATGCCCTCCTGCTGCATTTGATGTTGAGGATGATAGCTCCATCAGCCTGATGAAGTAGTGACGTCATCTACTTTGCCTACAGCCATGCTTGCAGTGCCAAAATAGCTGAAAGAGCGGCAGATGTTCTGTGTGCATGCTGCTACCTTTTTGAACAGATTGCCTTACAGCCCTGATTACAATGCATCCAGATGCATGCAAACTGTCAATGCAATCACGGTGGTGACTTTGGCCATGCTTCAGGAGTATGAGCTGCATGGAATCTTCAGGGGGTGCTGCTCTGTGGGCTTCAGATGGCAAGACATGGAGAACACCCACCTGCGCGAGCACCTCCAGGTCTGTCATAGTCATGCATCCAACTTATCAAATGCAGACAATGTTGGCTATATCATGCCACGTCTTTACTGTTATACATTGCAGCACGCAGAAGCCGCACGACCTTGGGTGAGGCTGCATTGCCCAATCAGAAGGCAATGCAGTCTTTCTGATTGTATACTGCATCCTCGCAGACAGAAAGGTGGCTTCTATACAACCCCTGCCAACAGCACAACTCACCCTGATGAGTCCAGATGCAGTCCTTGTGATTGTGCAATGCAGTCTCACAGTAGGCCGTGTGGCTTCTGCATGACCTGCAAGGAACATCAGTACAGAAAATATTGTGCTTTACACTCTTGATGCAACACAAACACAAGGTGCAGGTTGCCTAGGCCTGCAAGCATCTTGTGTCACATCGCTTGATGGCTGCTCAAGAGCTGATAAGCTTTGACAGAAACGTGCAGCATGAAAGTTGCTGCCCTGACACAAGCAGGGCTGCAGTCATGCTGATGACTGGCATACATGTCAACCTGCACAAGAAAGTGCTGGTCTTGCCCTGCCTGCAAATGTGCTGAGCATAAGTCTTGTGCAACCAGCTGCTCTCAGCTGCCGAATGTCAGCTTGGAGCTCACATCTGACTCTGTAACTTATCCAAATGCGCATGTCAGCTGCCTAGTTCAAAACCTGTCTGTACCTTTCGCCTCTTGGTCATCAAGTCTAGGATGACTTTTGCTGTGCTGAAGCACTTGAAGACTGTTATGTACCTCATGCAAAATCATCGCTTTTAAGTTTGTGAATTTATAGGAACAGATCATGATCTGTCTCCTACTGGAAACAAAATACGCTGGGTGTTGATGCAGGTGGCCCCTCAGCAATCAGGCAGTCTTGTCTACAAGATTGACCCCTTGGCTCCTGCTCATGAAGTGCTCAAGGAGAACGATGTGGTCATGGAAATTGATGGCGTCCCCATTGCTGACGACGGCACTGTAGAGTTCAGAAACGAGGAGCGTGTCGAGTTCTCCCATATTGTTCGTGCCAAACACATCGGTGAGGCGTCTTTCCTGTTTACCCTGCTTGTCTGTCATGTCAAAACAGGTAATGCAGAGCGTCAGTCGTCTATATCCACCTTCCGTGACTTGTGGGCAGGGCAACTGCAGAATAGGAGAGATTGCGTCCCAAGGTCATCTGTAAACACATTACTTCACACATCAGCGCAAGAGCTTTGTTGGTATATTGGCACAGGCCACACTGCGGTGCAAACTTGAGTTAGAGCACTATGCATGCCTTCCACATTGGAGACATTCTGCATGTGCATCAATGCCCACTTGAGCTTCTCGCATGGGTTCATGACGACCTATATCTGCATGAAGTGTGCAAGCATGCTGCAGACCTGGGCTGTCAGCAAGCAGTCATGCCAAAACCTGCCACAGGTGCTGCCTGTTACAAGGTCAAAGGACAACAATCTCTGTTGCCATGACCTCACTGCCCCTTTCGTCACAGGCGAGAGCCTGGATGTGAAGGTTCTCAGAGATGGTGCGCTGTTAGATCTGGAGTACCAGCTCAAGCAACGGCGGCCCTTGGTGCCCATACTGCATGGAGTGGACTGTGTACCTTCCTACTTCATTGTTGGTGGGCTGGTGTTTGTGCCGCTGAGCATACCCTTCCTTGAGCACGCATATGGAGGTGTCTCTCTCTTTCATCCAGGAGAAACATGCGTTTTCTGCCATGCTTATTTATTGCTGGCTCTATCAACCATAAATTAGTGTTTACCACACATTGTGCTGCTCCCACATGTAGGCCTCATGTGTCACCTTGTAGATGCATGTGTCAGCACTTGAGCCCCTTACCTGAGGTGCCTTTACATGTCACTTATATCTTGTAGTACCATCATGTTGTAACAACCTTGGTGCTTGGATTTGACAGGGTGTTATGCAGGGCTGAATTGGCGCAAACTGGCACCTGTGCCTATTTTGGCACTGGTGACAGAATACTGCGAGCTTCCAGATGAGCAAGTCGTGGTTTTGTTCCAGATCCTGGCAGCCGAGATCAACTTTGGCTACAAGTTCCAGACTGTCAAGTAAGCTGACCGCTGTCAAATTCATACAACACAGCGCATACCATAGTGACGTATCCCTTGCTAATTAATGTCAGAGGTCTCTTCAGGTTTATGTAAGCCGATGCCCTGCCTGTCTGCTTGGAGGTTTGCTGGCATGCTAATTGTTTGAAAAAACAACATTCTAAAAAATTGGCATTTCTGATTTTGCCGCATAAGCAATGTGCAGGTGCGAGCTGTTTAACGGGCAAGAACTGCACAACTTGAAGCAGCTGGCAGAGGCAGTGGATGCCTGCAAGTGAGTACTGCTGACCATGCTGGTAGTCCACATGTCAATGGCCCATGCAGGTTGTTCACATTATTCATGACCTTATCACACAATCTGTGCTCCAGCTGGGCTGTGCTGTGCTGTGCACAGAGCAGTTGGTCGCTGCTGTACCACCTTTGCCGCATTACTGCTGCATTACTGGGCTCCAGATGTGTCAGAATGCAGCAGCATGCTCCAGCGTCCAAGCATATGCTCTGCTGGTGGTACCATATGTTGGACTATGCCTTGTGTGCTTTGCTGCACTGCGTTCACAGTCCAGATCACAGTTGCACTCCTGCATATACCGTGCACAAAGATTGCTCAGCATACTGTGCCTGGCAGAGAGAAGTACATGAGATTTGGGCTTGAAGGTGGCAAGTCTGTCATATTAGACCGTGTCCAAGCAAACACCGATACACCCATTATTCTCAAGCAGCATGCCATCACATTTGACAGGTCTGCAGACCTGCAGAGAGCCACAAACAACAACCATGTGGCTGAGCAACCAGGTGATTTTGCAGCTGGCATGCTGTGTTTGCTTGTCATTTGTCTGACAGTGTGGGTGTTGCATATGAAGAGCTTTTTTGCTTGTGGCTGGATGCTAACAATTCAGGCTTGCAGTAGTGCTGATGATGTGTTGCTCGCTATAAACCTCAAGCCGCTGGAGACAGACTCAGTACTGAAAATAATGTTCTGCAACATGTTGCTGGGGACTGAGACTTTGCGCCTGTGCAGATACCCAAATGACCGAGGGCACTATATGATCACTCGCCAGGCATGGTTATCACAACCGCAGCCAAATGCATGATTCAAGAAAAGACGTCGTTCAATGAATATGCCAGGCAATGTTGCTTACATGCCTTATTCTTTCAGAACCCATGCATGCTGTGTGCAGCACCCCTGCCCAACAGTGACCCGTTGAGTCCTCCCTTTTGTTGCTACTTTGCTGTGTAAGACTTCAGATCCAAACTGGCACACACGGTCACGCTTCACAGTATGTATTGGTCCCCAAATGCGGCACGACATTTTTGCAAGGCTGTACAATCATTGAAGACTTGATTTGATTTCCGAAGGGACACTTACTGCGACTTCGACATTCAGCCTTCGGGCATGGTTCATGCAAGACGCGCTTGGAAAAAAGACTGCATTCTGCTCAAGTACGACACATGGAGAATTTGATGTCTAAGCCTGTGGCGATTGTGTAAGCACCTGCCGCTCGGGCAGCAACTATGGAAGACTGTTTGTGGATGGTCGTAGTCGCTGCTGTCGCTGCGTTTGCACATTCGATCACCGTGGGTCCGTGCTGCAACGTGTCCAATGTGCCTGCGCATCGTGCCGCAAATGCTGCTCATCGTGCGTTCAACACAGCGTCACTAATTCCAGTCACTTTATAGGAGCAAACTTGACCGCCAACTGTTGGGGTCCAGCTCTGGGTGCCAAGGCAGTACCGTTCAAAACTGCTCTTGTCCTTGGCGTCATCTGTCAGAGTCTTGGCGTCTTGATATTTGGGGCAGAGGAATATACTGTCTATGGGGGGCTCCAGGATCAGTCCAAAAAGCTTGCACCCTACCCAAGGGTG
>JAABUU010003403.1_pt1 | contig 20327 bp, 16 predicted proteins | sample 5559301 | NCBI WGS metagenome assembly JAABUU01 (sample SAMN10711884, study PRJNA513360) | rock metagenome | isolation source: Antarctica rocks | place: Antarctica: Victoria Land, Richard Nunatak white | reverse complement strand
CGAGGCCATCTACGCGGGGGTCGGAGCCGCCCAGGCGGGCGTTGGTTTCGGGGTCAATCACGATAATCTGGCAGGCGCAGTGGCCCGACCACGGCCCGCCAATTGTCAGCGTATGGCCCCTGCGCCGCAGGTCGTAGCACGTCTCCAGGGGCAGGCGGTCTTCCACAACCAGGTCAGGGCCGGACGGCGGGACATGCCACTTGGGGCTTTCTATCGCCTGCTGCGGGTCGCGGCCCGCATCCACAAGCTGCGAAATAAGCTGGGCATTGGTCTGCACCTGCACATCGCCGCCGGGCGTGCCGCCGACTGCCCAAAGCGTGCCCTCTTTTGCCAGCATCCAGGTGTTGAGCGTGTGGACAGGCCGCTTGCCGGGAGCCAGAACATTGGGGCTTTTGGGGTCTAAGCTGAAGCCGGTCATGCGGTTGTTCAAAAGCACGCCCGTGCCCGGCACCACCACGCCGCTGCCAAACGCATGAAAGACGCTTTGGATTAAGCTCACGGCATTGCCCGCGCCGTCCACCACGCACAAGGAAGTGGTGTCCGAGCCGTAATCCAGCGCGGGCGTGGGGTCGGTGGGAAGGCGTCCCGGCGAAAAGCGGTGCGCCGCCGCGTGCGGCTGAATGCGTCCGCGCTGCTGCCGCGCGTAGTCTTTGGACAGCAGGGTGGCAAGCGGCGTTTCGGGCACGTCTCCCATATACGCCAGGCGGTCGGAGGAGGCTAATTTCTTTGCCTCGGCCAAGGCATGCACCGTGTCGGCAGATTCGGGGGAAAGGGCGGGCAGGTCAAAGCCCTCGGCAATCAGCAGCATTTCCAAAAGCACATGGCCCTGCGACGGTGGCGGCTGCCCGTAGACAGTCACGCCCCGGTAATCTATGGACAGCGGGGGCAGAATGCGCGAGCGGTGGTTTGCCAAATCAGCGCGGCTAAAAAAGCCGCCCTGCTCATAGGATAAATCCAAAAGGCGCTCCGCCCACTCGCCCTCATAGAACGCACCCCGCCCGCCCTGGGCGATGTCGCGCAGGGTTTGGGCCAGGTCAGGCTGGCGCAGGAGCGCGCCCGCGCGCAGCGTCTCGGGCACAAAGGCGGCCTGGGTGTCGGGGAACTCAAGCCATAAGTCGGCGTGCTGCCCCCACAAAGCCGCCTGCCAGGCGGGAAACGCAAAGCCGTCTTCGGCCAGGCCAATCGCGGGCGCAAGCACATCCGCCGCGCTGAATGTGCCCCACGTGCGCAGGGCGGTCAGCCAGCCGTCTACCGCGCCGGGAATGGCGGCGGCCCGAATGCCGCGCAGGGGGATGTGGCTGCCCATGGCATCCAAAGTCGCGCCGTGCGGGGCCGCGCCGCTGCCGTTCAGGGCATGCGGGGTCTTGGCATCCGCGTCCCAGTATTGCAGAAACAGGTCGCCGCCCAGATGCGACAGGTGCGGCTCCAAGACTGCCATGGCCGCGCCCATGCTCACGGCGGCGTCAATCGCATTGCCGCCCCGCCTCAGCATCTCCACGCCGACCAGCGAAGCGAGAGCGTTGCCCGACGACACCAGGCCCGTGCGGGCAGTGCGCAGCGGAACACGGGTGGGGTGCGGCATAGGAGGTTCCTCATGTGCAGGGTGCGCGCTCAGAGTGGGCGTAATCTTTGCCTAGTCTTCGCCTAATCTTCCGGGGAGCCGGGCAGGTCTTCCTCGCCAATGATGGGGTTGGACAGCGTGCCGATCTCGCTGATATGCACCTGCACCGTGTCGCCCGCCTTGAGCGGGCCGACACCGGGCGGCGTGCCGGTGGCAATCACATCGCCCGGCTCCAGCGCCATATGCTGGGACAGATAACTAATCAGCTTGGGGATAGAAAACAGCATGTCGCCCGTGCTGGCCTGCTGCTTGACTTCATCATTGACCGAGAGCGTTAAAGTAAGCGCGTGTGGGTCTTTGATTTCGTCCCTGGTGACAATGCACGGGCCGAGCGGGCCGAACGTATCGTAGCTTTTAGACAAGAACCAGGGCAGGCTGCGCGCAATCGCCCGCTTCTGCTCATCCCGCGCGGTCACATCGTTGAACAGCGTGTAGCCTGCGACCAGGGACAGGGCGTCGGCCTCGGAAACATTCCTGCCGCCCGCGCCAAGCACCACCGCAAGCTCGCCCTCATAATCAATGCGCCCGGCGTGAGGCGGCAGCACAATCGGCTGGCCGTGGGCGATGACGCTGCTGGATGCCTTTTGGAACACAATCGGCTCACCCGGAGCCTCGTTGCCCATCTCGGCGGCATGCTCGGCGTAGTTGCGCCCAATCCCAAGGATGCGCGGCGGGCGCGGCAGGGGAGCCGTCAGCGTCACCCCCGCTTCCTGCCAGATCAAATCAATGGTCTTGTTCTTTTCCAGCTCCTTTACCAAGGTGGCATAAAACGGCAGTTGTTCCAGCACCTGCTTGATGTCGGTGGGCACAGCCGCCCCGCGCGGGTGGAATGCCTCGGCGACAGCCACAATGCGCGCGAGCGGCAGCACCTTGCGCTTGTACAGCACTCCGGGGTAGGCAGGCTCTAGGGGATCGTCAAACTCTTTATAGCACACAAACTTCATAAGGGTGTTCTTTCGGCCTATTCTTGCAGGGCAAACTCAGTCTTTGTTATACCAAACAAGAAAGCGCGATGCCATCTCGCGGATTGTGGCATACGGCGCTTCGGCGCACCGCTCCCCGCGAAACCGGAATGTCGGCACATGGGTCACATCGTAGGCGTCCGCGTCAAACCGCACGATTTTGTCGTAATACTTCTTGCTGACAATGGCGCTCAGGAAGTCGGACACATCGCTCCGGTCATCAATCCCCACACTGGCAACCAGGTTACCCAGAATATCTAAGTTGGAGATGTCGTCGCCCCGCTCCCAGAACGCCCGGTAGACCGCCTCGTTGTACGCATCAAACTTATCGGGGAAGCGGTCTTTGACCCATTCCGCGCCTTCCAGCGGTGCGTGGGTGCGGACAATGCTGATAGGGCGCTTGTGCAGGGTTACCCCCTCCGAGGCGGCGAACTGCTCAAAGCGCGACGGCGGGGTGTCTGAGTTTTTAGGCTTTGGCTCATAAACCGGCAGGTCGCCGAGTTCCTCGGGCAGCAATTCATAGCCCTGCCAGTCCAGCGTAATCTGCGGGAACTCCTGCTTGAGCTTTTGGGCCTGAAAGAAGCCGACCCAGCACCAGGGGCATAGATAATCATGCGCAATACTGACTGCTAAACTTTTGGCAACAAGGCTTTTGGGTTGTGACATAGTGTTACTTTACCCGTTTCCCGCCCGGCCTGCACAGGGTTCGGCCTATTGCGTTTTCACAAAGAGGTTGCACTGCGCCCCGGTTGTTGCTAAAATAGAACACACAAGCCCAATCAATGAGGATAGCCCCCCAGGAGAACGCCCATGTCAAAGATTACGCTCGTTGGCGCAGGCAGCGTCGTGTTCGCCAAAAACCTGCTTGGCGACATTTTGTCGTTTCCCGAACTTGCCGGGTCTGAAATCGCGCTGTTTGACATCAATCCCGACCGGCTGGCCGTGGCCGAACGCATGGCCCACCGGGTCGCCGAGGCGGTCGGCGCGAAGCCCCGCATTATGGCAACACTGGACCGCCGCGCGGCTTTGGACGGCGCGCGCTATGCCATCAACATGATCCAGGTGGGCGGGCACCCGTCCACCTACACCGACTTTGACATCCCCGAAAAGTACGGCCTGCGCCAAACTATCGCCGACACCCTGGGGATCGGCGGCATCTTCCGCGCCCTGCGCACCATTCCGGTCATGCAGGACATGGCCCGCGACATGGAGCAGGTGGCCGACCCCCGGATTACCTTCCTCAACTACGTCAACCCTATGGCGATGAACACCTGGGCGTGGTACCGCACCAGCAAAATCCCCATTGTCGGCCTGTGCCACAGCGTCCAGGGCACAGCGGAGCAGCTCGTGCATGACATCGGCGTTCCTATTGACGAGATTAACTATCAGTGCGCGGGCATCAACCACATGGCCTTTTACCTCAAGTTTGAGCGCCATGGCGAAGACCTGTACCCGCAAATCCGCAAAGTTGCTGAGGAAAGCCGCGTGCCCGATGGGAACCGCGTGCGCTACGAGATGTTCAATCGTTTGGGCTTCTTTGTCACCGAAAGCTCCGAGCATTTTGCCGAATACACGCCATACTTCATCAAGACCGGCCACCCCGAGCTGCTGGAACGGTTCAATGTTCCCCTGCGCGAATACCTCCGCCGGTGCGACGAAATGGCGGCAGGCTGGAGCCGCACGCAAGCCGAAATGCTTGGCGACGACCAAGACCAGACTCCCCTGACTGTCACCCGCTCGCACGAATACGGCTCGGGCATCATCCACAGCCTGGAAACGGGAATGCCGCGCGTCGTCTACGGCAATTTAGAAAACCAAGGGCTGATTGACAACCTCCCGCGCGGCTGCTGCGTGGAAGTGCCGACTTTGGTAGACCGCAACGGCCTTCAGCCCACGCGCATCGGCTCGCTGCCGCCCCAGCTTGCCGCCCTGATGCAGACCAACATCAACGTGCAGACTTTGACTGTGGAAGCATCGCTGACCGGCAATCGCGAGCATGTCTACCACGCGGCCATGCTGGACCCCCACACCTCGGCAGAGCTGACCCTAGATGAAATCTGGAAAGTCGTGGACGATTTGTTTGAGGCCCACCAGGACATTCTTCCCCAGTTTCGTGCCTAGTTCGCCTTCCTGGCACCGGCGTACCCAAGGCGTTTCTGCTTCGCTGCCAGCGCGACCCAACGACGGAACGATTTGTTCCGTCGTTGGTCTGCGCTGGGAAAGAGTTGGCAGCGCCATTAGCAAGGGCTTAAGAGTCCCTCCCCCGCGCCTCGGGCGTCCCTCCCCCGCGCTCGTAAAACTCGCACTTCCCCTCCCCTAAAGGGGAGGGGTGCCTGTGTCGGTGAATTGATCTAGGTAACAAACCATTCTAGTCTGCCCAGCCTTACACAGAGTACAGCCAATGCCCGAAGAGATCAACCTACCACTGTAGGCACCCCTCCCCTTTAGGGGAGGGGAAGTGCGAGTTTTACGAGCGCGGGGGAGGGACTCCTAGACTTTAAAGCCCGGAGCAAAAGGCGCGCAAAGCCTCGGCAAACGCGCGGGCGGCGCGACTTTGGTGCTTGCCGCGCAGGCCAAGCCGGTGCAAAGGGCGGCGCATCGCTAGTCCCTCCAAAGGCACAACAGCCAGTGTTCCCGCCTCGCGCTCGGCCTGCACCGCCAGCGCAGACACAATCGCCACGCCGGCCCCTGCCGCCACAGCACGCTTCACCGCTTCAATGCTGCCCAGCGACAGCCGGGGGGTCAAAGACAGGCCCAAACGCGCAAACTCCTGCTCCACCACAGCGCGGGTTCCCGACCCGGCTTCGCGCGCCACAAAAGGCGTTTCGGTGAGTTGTTTGGGCAGAACAGGCTCGCCGCGCTGCGCAGACAAAGCCAAGGGGTGATCGGGCCGCGCAACAGCCACCAGCGTATCGTGCCCGAACACATGAACCTGAAGCGCAGGGTCATCGGCAAAGCCTTCGGTCAAGCCAATGTCCAATGTGCCAAGATGCAGGCGGGCTTGGATCACTTCGGTGTTGGCAATCTCCAGGCTGATGCTTAGGTGAGGATGGCTTTGCCCGAAGGCGGCCAGCAAGGCGGGCAGCAGGTAATCGCCAATGGTTAAACTCGCCCCGATGGCAAGGTACCCGCGCTCCAAGCCGCACAGCTCGGCCAGGGCAGTTTCGGCCTCGGCTTCCAGAGCGAACAAGCGGCGGGAATAGTCAAACAGCAGCGCGCCCGCCTGGGTCAAGCGGACGCCGCGCGGCAGGCGGTCAAACAAGTGCGTGCCCAGGCTGCGCTCCAGCTCGCCTAATTGCTTGGAGGCGGCAGGCTGGCTGATATGCAGGCGCTCCGCGCCCCGGCTGATATTCTGCTCCTGCGCAACCGCATGGAAGATGGCAAGATGGTTGAGGTTCATAGGCAAGATGGTTGAGGTTTATAGGCAATAAGAGCGAGGCGCACGGGTTTGCAGCGGGCAGCAGGCGCGCATTTGTGCGGCCCGCATTGCAGTTTACCCGTAAGCCAGCCGCCCAAAATGAAGCGCAAAAGAGAGAAGTAAAGAAGGAAAAGGCCCGGCGCGCAGCGTATCTTCCCGCGAGATGGCGGCGGGGTGTGTTCGCTGCGGGCAACAAAAAGGAAACAGCGCGTGGAACTTGGGGTTATGGTCAGCATCCGTGAAGGCACGGACTTTATGGAAGCATTCGCGCATGTGCGCAAGGCAGGCTTTACGCGCGGCCAGGTAAGTATCATGGTGCATGGCATCACCGCTGAGGAAATGCGCCAGATTGCAATAGCCGCCCACTATGCCAAGTTCCATGTAGATGCCGTGGGCTGCTATATCAACCCCCTGCGCCTGGAAGACACGGCTTTGGGGCAGGCAGACCGCACCGACTGGCTGACCGTGGTCAACAACATGAGCATGATGAACGGCGTGGAGCGCATTGTCTGCTGGAGCGGCACTCTCAGCAAGAGCATGGAAGCGCCCAACCTGCTCAACAGCGAGCCGGAAACATTCAGCCGAGTGTATATGACCCTGCACGGCCTGCTGGAACAAGTGCGGGGCCTGCCGGTGCAGATTGTGCTGGAGCCGTTCACCGCCCATGTGCTGGCGGAGGCGCGGGCGTGCGTGCAGATGATGCAGCGGTTTCCCGCAGGCCAGGTCAAAGTGGTGCTGGATGCCCCCAATATCGTGCCCGCCCTGGACTTCGGCCAGCGCGACCAGCGCGTGCAGGAGTTTGTCGCCCAGGCTGCGCCCGCCGTCGGCCTGATCCACCTGACGGATTTGGGGCGCACGGCAGATGGGCGGCGAGTGCTGATGCCGCCCGGCCAGGGGACGCTCAACTACGGCGCTTATCTGCGGGCGATTGCCCAGCATCTGCCCGAAGTGCCCGTCGTGATTGACAAAGCCCATACCGTAGAAGACATGGTCGCCGCGCGCACGTTTGTCGAGGGCCAACTGCGCGAGTACGGCCTGTAGCCCCCTTGTCTTGAATGCTCGCGCTTTCAATTGAGACGCCTGCGCTTTGAGTTGAGGGCTTGCGCTTTCAGTGCAAAACAGACAGCAGCAGAGGCACCGTGACGGCGGCTAGGGCTGTGCCCGTAAAGACAACCCCCACCGCATAATCGCCCGCCAGCTTGTGCTCGGCGCTCAGCACCGACGCCATCACGGCAGTCGGCATTGCCATCTCCAGCACGCCCACAGTCAGCATCTCGCCGTGCAGGCCCAGGGCGCGGCAGACCAGCCACATGGCAAGGGGGCACACCAGCAGCTTCAGCCCGCAGGCCGCGAGGATCGGCCCGCCATAGGCCCGCGCCGTGCCGGGGCGCAGCGAAACCCCCAGGGCCAGCAGCACAATGGGCGTCGTCCCTTGTCCCAGGTAGCTCAGGCACTCGGCCAGCACCGCCCCCAGGGCGCGCATGCCCGGCGCCTGTGTCAGCAAAGGCGGCCACGGCACCAGCAGCGCCACGCACCCCGCGACCACAGACAGGAATATCGGCGAGCGGAAGAAGCGCCCCATCGCTTTGCCCGGCCCGCCCGCACCCTCGCCCTCCGGCCCAAAGGCCGAACCTATTAGGGCCGCGCAGGCGTACATGGCAATAGTCATGCCGAACTGGTCTATCAAGATGGTGAGTGGAAACTGGTGCGGCACCAAGGCCAGCGTCATGGGATACCCTAGAAAGCTGGTGTTGCCGAACGTGCCGGTCACCAGCAAAGCCCCGCGCGTGGGCCGGGCCAGACGCAGGGCATAGCCTACGGCAAGCGCAATCCCTAAGGTGAAGGCTTCTCCCAGCAAAGCGGCGAAAGGCAGCAGCATCGCCCGCGCCGCGAGATGGGGCGCCCCAGCCAGCCCCTTGAAGATCAAGGCGGGCAGGGTGATATTAATCACCAGGGCATTGAGGATAGGCACATGCGCGGCGTGCAGCACGCGGGCTTTCTTCAGCCCGTAGCCGAGTAAAATCAGCAGAAACAACGGCAGCAGGGCGTGCAGGGTCGCGGCAAACAAGGTCATGGGCAGAAGCCAGCCCTTGTGGCGGCAGGGCGGCGCGTGCCCCGCAAAAGTGGCCCCCCCGCCCCAAGTTTGGGGATTAGGAGTGGCCCCCCGGCCCCCAATTCTGGGGGAGTAGGATTTATCCGCTCTGGCTCCCCAGAATTGGGGCGGGGGGGCCTGCCCACAGCCCCATGCTCAGCGCTTCGCCTCACCGCGCCTGACGCCGGGCCAGCGCCGCCCCCACCAGGCCCGCAAACAACGGATGCGCGCGGTTCGGGCGGGACTTAAACTCAGGATGGAACTGCGTGGCGACAAAGTACGGGTGGACACTCGGGGGCAGTTCTATAATCTCTACCAGGCGGTAGTCGGGGGACACGCCGCTGAAGACCATGCCCGCTTTGCTGAGCTGCTCGCGGAAGTCGTTGTTGACTTCGTAGCGGTGCCGGTGGCGCTCTTCTATCAAGTCGGCGTGATAAGCACAGGACGCCACGGTTCCCTGCGTCAGGCGGCACGGATAGCTGCCCAGACGCATGGAGGCCCCTTTGTCGGTCACGTGCTTCTGCTCGGGCAGGATATGCACGACCGGATAGGGCGTGTGCGGGTCTACCTCTTCCGTGTTGGCATTCGCCAGTCCGCACATATGGCGGGCGTATTCTATCACCGCCATTTGCAGGCCGTAGCAGATGCCGAAAAAGGGCAGGCCCGTCTCGCGCGCATGCCTGATGGCGCCAATCTTGCCTTCCACGCCACGCTCGCCAAAGCCGGGCGCAACAATCAAAGCATCGGCTTCGGCCAGGCGCTCGGCCATGACCAAACCGGGTTCTTCCAGGCTATCGCTTTCAATCCACTCTATTTCAACCCGGCTGTCGCATTCAATGCCGCCATGCTTAAGGGCTTCTTCAATGGACATATAGGCGTCGCCGTTGCCCGTGTATTTGCCCACGACCGCGACTTTAACGCTGTGCGCGGGCTGCTTGATCCGCCGGATGAGGCCGCGCCATTCGTCCATGTTGGCGTCGCTTGCGGGCAGGTGCAGGCGCTTGACCACCAAATCCGCCAGGCCCTCCTGCTCAAAGACCAGGGGGATTTCGTAGACTGTTTCCGTGTCGGCGGCTTCAATCACGGCGTCCTTGTCCACATCGCAGAACAGGGAAATCTTTTCCTTCATCTCACTGGTAATCTCTAGCTTGGTGCGGCAAATCAGAACATCAGGCTGGATGCCGATTTCGCGCAGCTTAATCACCGAATGCTGGGTGGGCTTGGTCTTGACTTCGCCCCACGGCCCGACATAGGGGATCAGCGTGACATGGACATACAAAACGTTGTCATGGCCCACGTCCTTGCGCAATTGACGAATAGCCTCCAAAAACGGCAGCCCTTCAATGTCGCCGACTGTGCCGCCAATCTCGGCAATCACCACGTCCGCGCCGGACTTTTCGCCCAGCGCGACCACCCGCTCTTTGATCTCGTTGGTGATGTGCGGAATCATCTGCACCGTGCCGCCTAGATAATCGCCGCGACGCTCTTTGGCAATCACGGTGGAATACACGCCGCCGGTTGTCACCGTGCTGTCGCGGGACAGATTGATGTCTACAAAACGCTCGTAGTGCCCCAAATCCAGGTCGGTTTCCGCGCCGTCATCGGTGACAAACACTTCGCCGTGCTGGTAAGGGTTCATGGTTCCCGCATCCACATTGATATACGGGTCTAACTTGGTCATGGTCACCGAAAAGCCCCGGTTGCGCAGCAGGCGTCCCAAACTGGCCGTGGTGATACCCTTCCCGATAGACGACACGACGCCGCCGGTGACGAAAATAAACTTGGTGGACATAGCGCTCCTGATGCGGTGCAGAACTTGGAGGGGTGCGGCGAGAAAACACAGGGGCGCGGGAGGATTTGCTTACGCTGCACTGGCACCCCTAGTCGCAGGGCCTCCGTAGCGGGGTAAAGACCTGGAAGGCGGGGACAAAAGCTGCCTCCCGCGCGCCCTTTTATTGTAACACATTGGGCGCGGCTTTTTCAACGGGCGGGGGAGGGACTCCCAAAGGCATTGCCTACTCGCTCCCCTCTCTTTCCCAGCGCAGACCAACGACGGACGAAATCGTTCCGTCGTTGGTCTGCGCTTAACACGCGAGCGCAAAGCCTGCAAAACGCGCTTAAACCATCCCTAAAACACGCTTGAAACAGCCATGCAGCGAGTAAAGAAGGAGTTGGCGTCTAAAATAGCGTATAATAAGAATGCCTTGCAAATCTAAAGGGAGAACAACGTCATATGGCATCCTACGAAGCCAAGATCGCCGGGTACTCGGTGACTATCAACCATGTACAGGGCGGGACAAACCAGATGGGCGTGAAGAAGTCCAGCCGCGTGAAAGCGTGGGCCATGTGCCCGGTGAGCAACAAGCGCATTGAAGAAGCCGCCAACTCGCTCGGAGAAGCCACGCGCGCGTGTGAAAACAGCGTCGCGGCCAGCGTTGAAGCCGCCCAAGCGCAGCCGGTGGAAGCCTAGCGCGGCCCGCACTTTTTAATCTATCAACCCCAGAACAAACAAGGGCAAGCCAATTGGCTTGCCCTCTTTTTTGCGTTGACAGAAGAACAAACTCGCGCGGCTACTTGTAGCGCAGAACGTAAATGGTGGTGGTTTTGGGCAAAGTCGCCGGGGACAACGAAAGGTCGCGGGCACTGACATGCACCACATTGGCCTTGCCGCGCATGGCAAGCAGAAATGCATCCACGGGGGCCAGTTTTTTCTTGAGTTCAGGCGTCAAGGCCTGCGTGCGGTAGTGCATGGGGATGACAACGCGCGGGTGCAGTTGGGCCACCAGGGCCGCCGCCTGGCTGCCGTCCACGGTGAAATAGCCGCCTACGGGGAGCATCAGCACGTCAATGCGCCCTAACGCGGACACCTGCTCCGGGGTCAGGGCCAGCTCGCCGATGTCGCCCAGGTGGGCAATGCGCAGGCCGCCGGTTTCCACAACGCTCAGCGTATCCTGCCCGCGCTCCTGCCCGTGCACAGTGTCATGGTACGCCGGGATGCGCGTGAACACGACCCGGTCTGCCGCCAGTGTCCCCGCACCGAACGAATACGTTTCCTGCTTGTAATGCAGCGGCGACAATGCCTGCAAAGGCAGCGGCGGGATAATCTTCGGCTCCGCGCGCCCGGTCGGGGCCGCCGCCTGGACAAAGTTGTGGTCGGAGTGCTCGTGGCTGACCATCACCAGGTCGGCGGGAATGGAATGCGCGGCGATATGGTAGCCAATCGGCGGGGCAGGGGGGTCAATCAGAATGTGCGCGCCGCCCAAAGTCATCAGCAAAAAGCAGGCCTGCCCCAGCCAGCGAATAACAGTCATAGTCTCCTCCTAAAGTGCAAGAATAAAATCCTAAAGTGTAAGAATGAAAGTCGTGAATGCCAAATCCTACCCAAGTATTCCTACTTTTACGCGAAAGCTGCGCACAGTTTAGGCGAAAGCCGCGCACAGCATGGAAAAATCACCCTACGCCAGCTCGCGCAAATCGCCGATAATTGTGCTGGGAACGAACGGGGAAACGGCGGCGCGGGCCTGCGCCGCCGAGGTTACCCCGGTCAGCACCAGAACCGTCTTCGCGCCCGCGCGGTTGCCTACGGCAATGTCCGTGTCCAGGCGGTCGCCGACCATAACGCTTTGCGCGGCGGCGACATGGGCAGTCTGCAAAATGGCTTCATAGGCGTGGGTTTCAGGCTTGCCGATAGTCAGCGGCTCGCGTCCCGCCGCAGTGGCAAGGGCGGCGACCAGGCTGCCGCCGCCAGGGATTTCGCCTACCTCCATGGGGAAGGTGGAGTCGCGGTTGGTGGCAACAAACTCGGCATGGCCGCGCGTGATAGCGGCATGGGCAAAGCGCAGCTTGTCATAAGTGAACTGCCGGTCAATGCCCACGACGACATAGTCAATTTCGGCAAACGGGACAGAGTCGGCCACGCGCACAGCCTTTAGGCCGCCGACGTTCGCCAGTTCGGACGCCAGGCCCGCCTCGCCGATGACAAAGGCCGTGCGGCCCGTTGCGCCTGCGGCTTTCAGAAACAGCGCAGTGGCATAGGCAGACGTAAAGATTTGGGCCTCGGCAATGTCCAGGCCGTTCACATGCGCCAATTTCTCCTGGTAGTCGGCGCGCGTCCGTCCTGAGTTGTTGGTGAGAAAGTAGACCGCTTTGCCCTGCGCCGTGAGGCGTCGCACAGCCTCGGCGGCATAGGGAATGGCGGTATCGCCGAGATACAGGACGCCGTCTAAATCAAAGACATAGACCAGCGAGGGAACAAGGGGCTGGGGCGAGGGGGCGGGGGTTTGAGGTGTCACGCGCGCAGTGTAGCACACCAGGGGAAAACCTGTCAAACTGATTGGCTTCGCCCGCGCGCGTGCCTGCCAGGTTTAGCCCATGCGCCTCAGGCGGGATAAGAAAACAGGCGGATACCTCCTGAAAAGTGTCTCGTATTCACGGAACATATTTGGCATCGCAGCATTCCAACACATATCAGCACCAAGAAACCATGGGGAAAATTATCCTCTTTCCGCATGGCAAACAGAAAGATACCGATGAAATCAGCACTGGTCACCAATCAAACCCAAACCATATATGCTCTTCGCCATATTGATTCAGGCGAGTTTATCTGCCTGCTGCAAGAGGGCACAGATTATTTGGCATCGTTTAGCGACGGCGACAGCGCCCTGGAGTTCCGCGCCGCCCTGGGCTTGCAGGAGCACGTAGACATGGTCTGCACCACGATTGAACAAAGCCCATTCCGGCATTTCTGGCTGGACGGCGACAACATGCAGCTGCCGGAAGACGCCTAGGAGCCGCCTGCCCCACGCAGGCCACACGCCATAAAAAAAGCCCGCCGTCTTTGTGTCAATGGCACAAAGGCGGCGGGCTTGTTTGTCAATAAGAGTGAGTTAGAAGCGCAGGCCCGCTGTCACAGCCAGGCCGTTGGAGTGGGTCACGAACTGATAGCGCGCGTTGACAAATAAGTTGCCGGTCACATTCACCCCAAGCTCGCCGTGTACGCCGAGCCGCACGGCACTGCTGATCCCGCTGAGGTTCTGCACATAAGCCCCGGCTCCCGCGCCTGCATAGACTGTGCCCGGCGCGTTCAGCGAGCCGCCCGTGAGGCTGAAGTCCTGGGTGGCAGTGATGGGCACGACCGTGGCATGCTTGCCAGACTTTGCCCCCGTCTGCACGCCCAGCCCGATCACGGTGCGCGTCACGGGGATGGGGTTGGGGATAGGCAGGCCGTACCGGAACTCCACATCCAATTGACTGCTGCCGCCCGCGCGCTTGTCCTCGCCGCCGGACGGCACAAACACGCCTGCGGAGATGCTGGTCGGCGCGCCCACAAAGGGCAGGGCCGGGCCGGGAGCCGCGTGCGCCGCCGTTAGGGAAAGCCCTAGTCCCGCCAGCAGTGCGGGGATGATACCTAATTGCTTCATTGATGTTTCTCTTTCTCCGCTTCCCCGCCGATGAGTAAGCCCTGGGGAACGGCTTATATCCTGCCCGTTGTACCCACCAATCCACGTTTAACCAGCCGAACAGCAGAACTATAACTTTGTTATAACTCTATTACAATCTCTTATAATTCTACCGAGCGCGCGGTTTCCATGCCGTCCACCTGCCGCACCTGCGCCAAAATAGCGTCGGGAACGACTGTGTCCAGCTTCAAGACCATGACTGCGCCCTGGCCTTCGCTTTCGCGGCCTACATGCATGCCGGCGATGTTGATGTTGTTATCGCCCATCAAGGTGCCCACCTTGCCAATCACGCCAGGGCGGTCGGTGTGCTTGGTGATTAGCATCGGGCCGGACGGGCGGATGTCCACGCGGTAGCCGTCAATGGTCAAAATGCGCACGTTGTCCCGGCTGAACACAGTCCCGCTGATTTCGCGCTCGCCGCTTTCGGCCCCCTTCTTGCGCACCGTCAGCAATGAGCCGCCATTGGCGGGGCCGGAAGTGCGGCTTTCCGTCACCTTGATGCCGCGCGCCGAGGCCAGCGCAGGCGCGTTGACATAGTTGACGCTTTCGGGAATAATCTGGTCCAGCAGCCCCTTGAGGACGGCGCGGGTCAGATGCACGGTGGGCAGAGTGTCAAACTCGCCCTCATACACCACTTCCACCTCGCTGATACTGGACGACGTCAGCTGCGCGTGCAGGCTGCCGATCTTCTCCGCCAGCATCAGGTACGGTTCAATGCGCCCCAGCACGTCGGCGGGAACGGAGGGCATATTCACAGCGGCGCGGGCAGGGCGGCCCGCCAGCACGTCCACAATCTGTTCGGCGATGTCTATCGCGACATTGACCTGCGCTTCTTCCGTGCTTGCGCCCAGGTGCGGCGTGGTGATGATATTGGGAACACCCAGCAACGGGTTGCCTACGGGCGCGGGTTCGGTAGAAAACACGTCCACGGCGGCCCCGCCGATTGTTCCTGCGCGGGCGGCATCGGCCAGCGCCTGTTCGTCAATAATGCCGCCGCGCGCGCAGTTGATCAGCCGCACCGTCGGCTTCATCAATGCCAGCTTTTCGGCATTAATCATCCCGGATGTTTCTTTGGTCTTGGGCACATGCACGGTGATATAGTCGGACTGCGCGTACAATATGTCCAAATCCACCAGTGTGATGCCCAGCGTTTTGGCCTGCTCGGGATTGAGATATGGGTCATAGCCCAGAATGTTCATGCCGAAGGCTTGGGCGCGCTTGGCGACTTCTTTGCCGATTTTCCCCAGGCCGACAACGCCCAGGGTCTTGTCGTACACTTCCGACCCCATGAACTTTTTACGGTCCCACCTGCCCCCGCGCAGCGATTGATCCGCCTGCGGAATGGAACGCGCCAGGGCGAGCAGCATGGCAAATGTCAGCTCGGCGGCGGCCAGCGTGTTGCCTTCCGGGCTGTTGACAACCAGAATGCCGCGCGCCGTCGCCGCCTCCACGTCAATGTTGTCCACGCCGACTCCCGCCCGTCCGATAATCTTCAATTTGCCTGCCTGCGCCAAAATGTCTGCTGTGACTTTGGTCTCCGAGCGCACGGCGAGCGCGTCGTACTCGCCAATGATGTCCGCCAGTTCCTCTTTTGACAATCCTGTCTTGACATCCACGTCCGCGACCCGCCGCAAAATCTCAATGCCTTCCGGCGCGATTGGATCGCTGACCAGCACTTTCGCCATCGGTAAACTCCTTTGTTTGTCCAAACGCGCTTATGGTACTCGGTTGCGCCGCGCTTTGTCAACGCGCGCGGGGCAGGGGCGTTGTGCAGGCGCGGCTGAGAGTGTGCATGGAAAGTGCTAGGCAGGCCCCTCCGCACCAATCTTGGGGAACTAGGCAGGCCCCCCCGCCCCAATACTGGGGAGCCAGAGCAGAGCAGGACAAGACAACTGCCACTCGCTCTTCTCTGTATTGCCCTTCTCTGTATTGCTCCCCAAACTTGGGGCGAGGGGCTTCCTGTATTGGGGCGCGGCGCCGCGTGGGTATAATTGGGTGTTCCCACGCGAACACGCGAGAACACTCCCGCGTGCGATTGCCCAATGAAAGAAGCACCCATGACCGAAACCGCGACCCGTGACATTCAAACCCAAGCCTCCGACATTCAAACCCAAGCCTCCGACATTCAAACCCAGACCTCCGACATTCAAACCCAGACTGTTAACCTCCCTGTTTTCGACGGCACGACGATGCCCGCGTATGTCGCCCGCCCTGCCGGTGGCAGGCCCGCGCCCGGCCTGCTTGTCTTCCAGGAAGCCTTCGGCGTCAACGCCCACATCCGCGACATCACCGAGCGGTTCGCCCGCGCGGGCTACACCGCCGTTGCGCCCGCCCTGTTTCACCGCACCGACCCGCACTTTGCGGGCCTGTACACAGATTTTGCCGCCGCCATGCCGCACATGCAGGGCCTGACCGATGACGGCCAAAGCGCGGACATGCAGGCCGCCTTTGATTGGCTGAAGTCCGAATCGGGAGGCAATGCGCCCAAAGTCGGCTCCACCGGCTACTGCATGGGCGGGCGGGCGTCGTTTCTCGCTGATGCCATTCTGCCGCTCCAGGCCTCGGTTTCGTATTATGGCGGCGGGATTGCGGCAGGCCCGCACCCCATACTTCGCACAGGCGCGGGGTTTCCCGATTTGCTGGGCCGCGCCCCCGACCTGCACGCGCCCTTGTTGCTGTTTTGGGGCGGCAAAGACACCCATATCGGACCCGACCTGACCCAGGCTGTGGAGGATGCCGTCAAAGCGGCAGGCAAGCCCTACACGCAGGTTGTGTTCTCGGAAGCTGAGCACGGCTTTTTTTGCGATGCCCGCGCCTCGTACAATCCCGAAGCCGCCGCGCAGGCCTGGCCCCTGACCCTAGCCTTTCTCGCCGTCCACCTTGGGGCCTGACGGGAAAAGTTCTCTTCCGAAGCCCGCCTGACTTTGCCGAGTCAGGCGGGCTTTTTTTCGGCAAATCCGGCTCCTTTTACGCTGACGCTGCCCTTCTGCCCCAGCATTGCTTTAGCATTGCCCCGGCGTGTTCAGCCATAACCAACGACGGACGGAATTGCTCCGTCGCCGAAACGCGCTCGGCAAGCCGCAAAAACGCCCAAAGTTTGGGCTTGCGCCGCCCGTGTTTCGCCGGCCCTTCCTGCTGCCCACCACGTTTTCGCGCGTACCCTGCGATTGCTGCCGGGAATTGCTGCCCGCGCGCCAGCTTCCCGCCAAACACGCATTGCTGACAGTGCGCCCCTTTTGCACCCGTGCTGAGAACTAGAAAGAGACGCCCGCATTCGGCAAACGCCGGGCTGGCCCTTTTTGAGCAGCGACATAGAAAGCAAGGATGATAACCATGACAAAGCAATTTTCTCCCGCAGGCGAGCCGCGACGCTCCGGCAGGCAGCGCCAATGCCCGGCAGTTTCGCAAGGCTTTGCCCTCGCGGGTGCAGCCCTCGCCGTGCTCGCCCCCACTGCGCAGGCCAACGTGACTTGGGGTAATGCCGCCCCGACGCGTCCCGCCGCCCGCGTGTCGGCCAAGACGGACGCTGCGCTGGCCGGCCAGCTTGCCCTGCCCGCCAAAACCGGCACGGTTTCGGTGATTGCCCGCACGCAGGCCCCGCTGTCGCCTGCGCAAAGCGCGCAAATCAAAGCCTTGGGCGGGGCAGTGGAGCAAAACCTGTGGATTGTGCATTCGGTGTCCCTCACCGTGCCGCGCCGCAATTTAGGGGCATTGGCCGCGCTGCCGTTTATCACGCACCTGTCATATGATGGCACAGTGACCAAGTGCGACGAGTTTGTGTCAGACGGGAGCGGCGCGAGCCAGGTGTACGCCAATCCTGTGCAGTACAGTGTCAACGGTATGCCCATCAACGGGGCAGGCGTGACAGTGGCGATCCTGGACAGCGGCATCCACACCACGCGCGACTTGAACGCACCGTTCGGAATTAAACTTGGGACGCGCATTGCTTATTCAGTAGACTGCACCGCGCCGGGCAGCCCCGTCGTGAAGACAGGAAGCGCGGACAACGACGCCTGCGGACATGGGACGCACGTGGCAGGCATTGTGGCGGGCAGCGGGATGACGACAGACACTACTCTGGGTGCGTTCCGCCACTTCTACGGTGTGGCGCGTCAGGCGGGCCTGGTCAATGTGCGCGTGCTGGATCAAAACGGAGCCAGCACCGTTTCCCAGGTCTTGACGGGCATTCAGTGGGTCGTTGCCAACAAAGATGCGAACAACACGCATATCAAAGTCATGAACCTGTCGCTGGGACACCCCGTCGGCGAGAGCTACACCACCGACCCGCTCTGCCAGGGTGTAGAAGCCGCGTGGAAGGCAGGCATCGTGGTCGTCTGCGCGGCAGGCAATAACGGTCGCCTGAATGCTGTCAACACGCCCGGCCTAGACAACGAAGGCTGGGGCACGGGCTACGGATCAGTGCAGTCGCCCGGCAACGACCCCAGCGTTATCACCGTGGGCGCTATGAAAGCCATCGCCGATTTGAGCAAAGGGCCGTACGCCGTCGCCAGCCATGCCACGGACACCGTCGCCACATACTCCAGCCGGGGGCCATCGCGCCTGGACCTTGTGCTTAAGCCTGACCTGGTCGCGCCAGGCAACCGCATCATTTCTGTAGAAGCTGCGCCCAAATCTACGCTTACCTCGGGGACGGCAGGAATCACCAATGATGTTCCCGCCTCTGCGTGGGTCAGTGGCCCTCTCCCCAAAGGTGTCAACAACGCCTACTTCCGCCTGTCGGGCACCAGCATGGCCTCGCCTGTTGTGGCCGGAGCCGCCGCCCTGCTGCTGCAAGCAAACCCCGGCTTGTCGCCGGACTCGGTCAAAGCGCGCCTGATGGTGTCCGCAGACAAATGGACTGACAGCACCGGCAACGGCGACCCGCTGACCTACGGCGCGGGCTACCTCAACATTCCCGCCGCCCTCGCCGACCAGACTGTCGCCGCGACGCCCGCACTCAGCCCCAGCCTGTCCCTAGACAGCACGGGCGCTGTCTTCATCAACATGGACCATGCCGTATGGGGCAACAGCCTGTGGGGGACAGGCCTGACCGACCTGCACGCCGTGTGGGGCAACCACGCGGTGTGGGGCAACAACACTCTCGCGTCCAGCCATGCCGTGTGGGGCAACAGCGTCTGGGCCGACCATGCCGTGTGGGGCAACTCCACCGACGCCGTAGACCTGTCCGGCACGGCCCTTGGCGGCGAGTAGCCGCCGCTCGCGCTGCTCTTGCCTAATGCCGACACAAACCAAAGGCCGCACCGGCATTTGCCGGTGCGGCCTTTCTATATGGAAACCGATAATTAGCCATTGCGCCGCGCAAAGTCCCGCAGCAGGTCAGCCAGCGCCTGCACGCCCTGCGCCGGGAACGCATTGTAGATAGACGCCCGCAGGCCCCCAACGCTGCGGTGCCCCTTCAGGCCGTCCATGCTGTGCGCCTTGGCTTCCGCCAGAAACTCCGGCTCTTTGGACGTGTCTGTAAACCGCCATGTCACATTCATCAATGACCGGTCGGCCTTGTCGCTCACCGTGGGCTGGTACAGGGGGCAGTCGTCTAAGGCGCTGTAAAGCACGGCGGCTTTGGCGCGGTTCTTGGCTTCCATCGCGGCCAGGCCCCCCTGGTCTTCTAGCCATTTCAGCACCCGCCCGACCACAAACACCCCAAACGTGGGCGGCGTGTTGTACAGCGAGTTGGCATCGGCATGGGTCTTGTACGCCAAAATCTTAGGGATATTGGTGCTGGCTGTTTCTAAAAACGACCGGCGCACCACCACCATGGTCACGCCTGACGGCCCCGCATTCTTCTGCGCCCCCGCGTACAGCAGGCTGAACCGCGAATAGTCCCGCGCGAGGGCGAGGAAGTCCGATGACGAGTCGGCGACTAGGGGCACCCCGCCCGTGTCCGGCAGGGCAAAGTACTCGGTGCCTTCAATGGTGTTGTTGGTGGTGATATGCACATACCGCGCACCCGCCGTCAGCGACAGGTCTTTGGGAATATGCGAGTAGCCCTCGGCCCTAGACGACGCCGCCTCGCGCGGGCTGCCGAACAGCTTGGCCTCGCTCAAAGCCTTCGCGCCCCAATCGCCGCTCACCACATAGTCGGCCACTTGGCCCGGCTGAAGGAAGTTTTGCGGCACCATCGCAAACTGCAAGCTGGCCCCGCCCTGCAAAAACAAGGGGCTGTATTCCGATGCATCCAGGCCGAGCACGCGCAGCAGGCGCGTTTCGGCCTCGTTGTGAATGGCCTCGTAATGCTTGCCTCGGTGGCTGACTTCCAGCAGCGACATGCCCGACCCGCCGATTTCCTGCACCGCCTGGGCGGCTTCTTCCAGCACAACCGGGGGCAGAATGGCCGGCCCGGCGCTGAAGTTGAGTATCCGTTCGCTCATAACGTCTTTGTTCCCCTCCATCACTTTTTGCTTCTTCTGATAACTTCTTGTTTCTTCGCTGAATTGAGCGTTTAGTGTACCCGTTTCGCCCTGACGCCTGTCAACGCGCCCGGCGCCTCTTTGCGCGTGCTGCAATGGCGCACTCCAGGCATTCCCCTGCCGCTGCCAGCGCAAACCGACGACGGAAGAAATTGTTCCGTCGTTGAAACAGGCTCGCAACGCGCTTGACACGCCGCTGCAATGCCCTCCAAACGCCGAAAAAACAAGAACCCTGCGCCGGGGGAACTCGGCGGCACGCAAAGTCGTATTGACAAAACAAATGCGGGCCGGTATACTCTCGCTACTTTTTCCTGTTCGTGTCGTTAGGCTGCTCGCCCGTGTCTTTA
>JAABUU010003402.1_pt1 | contig 20330 bp, 26 predicted proteins | sample 5559301 | NCBI WGS metagenome assembly JAABUU01 (sample SAMN10711884, study PRJNA513360) | rock metagenome | isolation source: Antarctica rocks | place: Antarctica: Victoria Land, Richard Nunatak white | reverse complement strand
CACATGACTTGTGTTGTCACAAACTTGAGCGCAGGACACTGAGCATATACACATCAGAGCAAGAACTTTGCTCATGTCAAACTTTTGGTGAGGTGCTGAGTCTTGAATATAGAAAGGCGGTCCTCACCATGGCTTGAGTATCCAGGTTGGCTTGCAGCATGTGCCTGTACTCAGGGTTCAGGGTTGAATCCAGACCATGACCCCATCAGCATCAGCACTGACCCTTTTCAACTGCACGGTGGCGTAGCAACATGCACTCAAGCAAGCCCCACTGGGAAGCCCAATATACCTCACCCTTGGGCTTTTCTTAATCAATGCCAAAAGATGTAGTCCTTTCTTTTGTAGCCTTTCCTTTTGTTTTCTTGCCTTTCCTTTCCTTTCCTTTTCTTTTCTTTTCTGTCCTTTCCTTTGTTTACTTTTTCTTTCTTGCCTTTTCTTTTCTTTTCTGTCCTTTCCTTTTGTTTTCTTGTCCTTTCTTCCCACTGGAGCAAGACTGTCTCACCGTGGCTTGAATGTCCAGATTGGCCTGCAGCATGTCCCTGACCAGGACACCAACAGCGTCAGCATGACCCTTCTCAGCAGCCCAGTGCAGACCCAGCCGCTCCTCCCTGTCCTTCACCCCAATGTTGCTGCCCAGGGCCAGCAGCTTGGTGACCACTGCCGCATGGCCCCCCAGGCAGGCCCACATGAAGACGTCCCACCCATTGCGGCTCTGGTCTTGAATGGACAACCCCAGAGAAGTCAGCAGCTCAACCAGCTCCAAATCACCAGACCCTGCATCAGTGCGTTGAAACTGTCGATGTCCCACCCATTGCGGCTCAGATCTTGGATCAATCCAGATCTTGGATGGGCAATCCCAGAGAGGTCACCAGACCCTGCGTCATGTGCATTGAATCTGTCAACAACCCAACCATTGCGGCTGTGGTCTGGAATGAACAATCCCAGGGAGATCAGCAGCTCCAAAACCTGCGTCAAGTGTAGTCAGGTTGCTTACTGAATCGATTAAGACTCCAGCAGAGTATTCACCTTGCCACTGCAAGACCTGGTTTTGCCCAAATTTGCTGCAGGTCTGTCTCACGTGGGTTTTTGAAGGTCTTCAGGCATGTTAGTCCTGGTTGTGTCTGGACGCAATAACCACAAAACCAGGGGGAGCTGAGCATACTGCTGGCCCATGCAAGCCAGAGTAATGCTGCAAGCTGGAATGACAGCATGGCAGGAGATGCATCGGCTGCACAAGTCTTGTTCTTGTCATTGTTAAAGTTCTATTTGTTTTACCGTTTCCCCCCCCCCCTTTACTATATTTTGTTACTTTATTTTGTTACTTTATTTTGTTACTTTATCTTGTTATTTTGTAAAATATAGGTTTTGTTCTACTACGCACTGCAGAGGGCACGTGACCCATGTCTCTCAAGCTGTAGTGCCTGAAGAGCAGGGTGCTTACCAGCAGCATAGTGCATGGGGGTGCAGCCAGCATCATCTCTAGACTTCACCTCAGCTCCGGCCTTCAGCAGCAACTGGGCAGACTCCATGTTGCTGCCATAACGGGCACCAACTAAGGAGGGCCAGGCTTCTACAGCTGACCCTAGAGCTGCCCAATGCAGGGTTGTCCTGCACACAAGCAATGCAGGAAGCTGTCAGCGCACAGTCGCAGTACACCATGCATGGGCTCCATACAAGGTGCACATCAAACAGCAAGCTTGCCGTACTTAGCACAGGATTTCTGAAGAGCCTGTGACATGACAGCTTGATGCCCCCACAAAGCAGCATAGCTCCTGACAGATGTGAGCATGATGAAGCCATGGTACTCACTTTCCATCAGAGGTGATGGCCTGAGCCTTGTAGCCAGCCTGCATCAGCACAGGCAGCAGCACCAGTCGCCCATGCTTGGCGGCGACGTGCAGCGGTGTGATGCGGTTGCGGCTGGACTCCGTGTCTGGTGTGGCATGCCCGGTGCGCAGCAGGGTGTTGACAATCTCGATGTTGCCTCCTGCTACTGCATGGTGCAACACTGTGTAGCCTGCAAAGACACCACCACTGGCTTGGCTGCTGGCTGCTGTGAAGCAGACTGTCTGAATCTGCTGCCTCACTGCGCGCCACCATGTTGCACATTCTTCAACTGGATGTGGGCTTGGAGTTTGCTTGCACTCAACACATGCACAACTGCCCCTTGCTTGACAACCAAACCAGCACAGGTAGGGAGGGCAGCTTGAGTTCCTTTATATCAAGCATGCATCATACATGACATAGTGACATGGATCTTGCAGAGCATTGGTCAGAACTTCGCAGACAGCTGTGCAGTCGCAACAGCTGGGAGCGCACCTTTCTTGTCAGGGCCTTTCACAATGCAGCGCGGGACGCTGTGCAAAGCGTTGAAGTGATTCAGGTCTGCCAGCTGCACTGCATAGTGCAGAGGTGTGGCACCATAGCTATCCTTCAGAGCACCATCAGCATCATTGTCCAACAGGACGCGCACAACGCCTGTGTTCTGCTCCTTGGCAGCTAGGTGGAGTGATGTCCATTTCTGGTCTGTACCTGCATTCACCTCCGCTCCTGCCTGCGATGCATCAGACAACAGGTGCTCGATGATTTAATGATCAAGATCAAGTGGCAAAGCACAGCTGGAATGGAAATCCAACACAAGTACTATTCTTGTCAGATTTTCTGTACATTTTTGGCTGAACCAAACCTTTTTTCTTTGTTAGAAAGACAGGCAAAGTAGTACTATAAACTCCAACAGGAGTGCATTTCTACGTTCCAGTAAACAAATGCAGCTTGCGTGCTGTGTAATATGAAAGACAGCATTCATGGACGTGACAATTAAGGCAAAGTCAAAGAGCAAAAGTCAACTAGCAGCTTTGACCATTAGCACAGCAGGAAGATGCATTGTTCTGTCAACAGCAGGGGTGTGGTGCAGCAGTTGCAGAAAAGTGAAAACTTGGTGACGGTGGTGCTGGTGCAGGGTCACAAAGGAAGCTTACAAAGATGAGCAGCTCCACAATGTCAACAGAGCCCTGCTCTGCAGCATGGTGCAGCGGTGTCCAGTTGCCTTGGTCCTTCATCACAATCAGCTGCTTGCCAGCAGCATCCAGAAGAGATGCAACAACGTCCACATGGCCCATCTCGGCAGCGAAATGCAGGGGGGTTTGTAAGCTCTTGGACGTGCTGCACACATTGGCCTTCTGCTGGATGAGCATCTGCACCAATGGCAACCAGCCTGTCCATCAAACAAAACAGTGTCAAATAGTGTCAGTCGTGCTGCATGCATTGGTTTTCTACTGGATTAGCAACTTCACTAACAGCAACCAGCCTGTCCATGGAGCAAAACAGTGTCAATAGTGTCAGTCATGCTGCACACGTTGGTTTTTCTGCTGGATGAGCATCTTCACCAATGGCAACCAGCCTTTCTATCAAACAAAACAGTGTCAAATAGTGTCAGTCGTGCTGCATGCATTGGTTTTCTACTGGACTAGCATCTTCACTAACAGCAACCAGCCTGTCCATGGAGCAAAACAGTGTCAATAGTGTCAGTCATGCTGCACACATTGGTTTTTCTGCTGGATGAGCATCTGCACCAATGGCAACCAGCCTGTCCATCGAACAAAACAGTGTCAATAGTGTCAGTCATGCTGCACACATTGATTTTCTGCTGGATGAGCATCTTTCAACCTACGGCAACCAGCCTGGACAGTAAGCAAGGCAGTGTGGACAGTGTCAATTGTATCAGGGCAGAGATGGACACCCTCATGCTTGATGATGACCTGAATGACAGATCATCAACATCACATATAGGATAGCTAGAGCTGTCTGCCATGGGCTTTCTGATCCCATGCTGTAGTTGATGGGGTAGGACTGCAGCCATGCTGCATCACTAGCTTTTTGCAGTGCCTGATTCACTGAACATAGCTACTTCACAGACTGCATCACGCTAGCTACAGCTGATCAAGTGTTGCTTCCAGTAACCATGCATGACGATTTTGGCCCACAGATGCCTAAACAGGAATCACACCCTGCAGCGGTTTGTTCTCATGACATGCAACTGATCAGCCCACACTCACTGCACAAAGGTATGGACAGAACATGTTCAAGCGCATTGGGAAGAGCGGGTTGGTGGCAGGCTCTGACCGCAGCGAGCAGCAATATGCAGAGCTGTGCAGCCAGCAGCGTTTGTGGACTCCAGGGATGCACCCTCCTTCAGCAGGCACTGCACTGCCTCAAGGTGCCCGCCTTCAGCTGCTACATGCCAGGCTGTGTTGCCGTCGTTGTCTGTTACCTCCAGGCTGCAGCCCTGCTCGCTGTCAGGGGTCAGCAGATAATCAATGGCTGCACATGCCCCACCTGTACCACAAGTACGCGCATGGGATGAGTAACAGGATATGACAGAGCAGTGCTGTATGGGTAGACAACAGTTGGACTTTGCCAGTGCTCCAGTTTGAGGGGCCTGGCAAACAGATTCAATCCAGTCACACCTGTTGTGAGCCTGAAATGAAGCACTGCTGCATGCATCTGTGTTCAGAGAGTTGCATGTACACCTTGGCATGAGGTAAAGATGGCACACAACTACATGCTCTTGGGTGCGCCTCATTGCAAAGAGGCAGAGCGCGTTTTGGCTAGAACAAGGTTGCTGCTTTGAAGTGCAGAGGCTGGTACGTCAGCAAGTGGAGGTGTGGTGTCTTACCCAAGGCAGCATAATGCAGGCAGTCCCTGCCCTGAAGAGTCCTGTCACTGGGGTCGGCCCCCAGGGATTGCAGATGATTGATGATTTCCAGACACCCCCCCTGACAGGCGCTGTGCAGAACTGAGACCCCAGCATGGTCTTGAGCCATGGGGTCACACCCCGCCTGCAAAAGGTTCCGGAAGGGGCCTATGTGACCGCCCTCAGCAGCGCACTGCAGGGCTGTGTAGCCTCGCACGTCCACCAGTTGGACATTGGCTCCTGCCTCAATCAGCCGCTCAACCATCTGCATTACAAGCAGAATATACAAGACAAAAGTGGGAGTTCTGGCACCAATCTGTGTCCCTGACCAGACTTACGAAAGAGTGGCACCAACAGCATGACAAGCAACTACCCTGCAGGGCTCAATATGCTGTGCAGCCTTTCCCGCAGCGCCGGTGCATAGACCACGTAGGAGGTTGAGTGAGCCATGTTTCTGCAAGTATCCTTGCTGAGCTGCAGTGTGCAGTGGGGTATGAGCTTGAGAGATACAAGAACTTCATCACATAGGCATACCAAACAAACTGCCAGAGCACCAAAAATTTCCTGACAATTTCCTGAATGTTGACATCCATGCTGAGCAACAATGAGCAGGACAGTGCTGTCCACACAGCCATGCAGATGTGGTCCCGTACGCAGTGGAATGAGAGCCAACAGGGTATTGACAAACCTGCTGGTGTCCATGCTGGGCAGCAATGTGAAGCGCAGTGCTGCCCACAGAGCCATGCAGGGCAGTGAGGCCCCCCTGCATGTCCAAGCCAAAGCCAGCCAGCAGCAGCTTATCCATGACCTGGTGGTAGCCATGCCGAGCTGCCAAGTGCCCTGGCGACGTGCCCTGGGAATCGTAACGTGACACATTGCAGCCTGCTATGACCAACTTGGCCACCACATCCAGATGACCACCTTCGGCTGCATGATGTAGAGCTGCATCAGGAAATGTACAAGTCAGAATGCAGTTGTATCCCGTCACGCATACGCTGCTATGGACATTCTGCAGAAAGCCGACCAAATACAGCTGCATATCCCCTATGTTCATATGCGACGTGATATACAGTCGCACATGAACATACAAGGTTGTGTGTCTGGGTCTCGCTTCTGGCAGAAAATCTATCAACACATTGAACTCCTGATGGCGTTAATACCATGAACAGGAAAAGTTTCTGTGTGCATAATGTTAAGCTGCCATGCAACAATAAGTGTAAGGAGCCAAGCTGCTTGGTGTATGCCTGTTTGATAATAAGCTTGTTTGACCGAATCATGTGACCATCCACAAGCTCACAGCTGCAGCCAAAATAGACCAAGCTTTGCCGTAATCACAAGATGCTTTGCAAGTGATGACCAACGTGTTACACAGCTACCTGTCCAGCCGTTTGCATCAGCTAAGTCCACATTGGCGGACTTGGACCAAAGCTCCATGACAACGCCATCATGCCCTAGGGCGGTGGCATGGTGCAGCGGTGTGCAACCAGCATTGTCCAAAGCATCAACTTGAACGCTTGCGACTCTGCAGAGCTGGTTCACGATGACAGAATGGCCCTGATGCGCTGCCATGTGCAAAGCTGTCAGCCCCTGCATGCCATGTCATGTCATGTCATCAGCATACAGCTGCAACCGCTTTGATGGTGATGAGGCCATTCCTGTGCTTGATGGTACCAATGCTACAGTAGAATGAGCTGCCTGTCGATGCAATGCACTCAAGACTGGCAAAGTTGCATCAGCTGGAAGCTGGCAAGGACTACTGATGAACCACAGCAAGCAGACACAGTCCAGAGGCATGCTGCTGAGTAGCAGCACAGCATGGCCACAATTTGACTTGGTGGCAGTTGCCAACATGACGTAGACAAGCAAGCAGGTGCAGATGTTTGACCTGGCAGGAGCTTTGACAATAGGGATGCTGACCTGGATGTTGGTGGCGGTGACAGCACACGCACCAGCTGCAAGCAGCAGGTCTGTCACTCCCAAGTGACCATAGAAGGATGCCAGGTGCAGGGCAGTGGCCCCTTGGAAGCTGACTGGCTGTACATAGGGTCCAGACTCAGGAAGGGGCTTCAGGCCCCCCTGGGGGTCCATGAGGGGAAGGGAACCGGCAATGGCTACAAAGTCCTCGGCCCACAGGATCGGGGGTCGCGCTAGGGCTGGGTTGGAGGGGAGGGGTCTGCCCCCATGTGCCATGTTTTCCAACTCCCTGAAGACAGTCAGCAGGTCCAGCTCAGGAGGCCGAACATGATGTGTGGTATGGACAGGCAAGACAGGTAAATAGCACTGTAGGCTGTATGCAGCATTGATGCAAGTTACCTTGCAGGCAGCATAAGCAAACAAAACTGCAAGCATGTCTCAAGCCTTCATCTGGATCTCATTGTGCGATTGACTATTGTATTGAGCATGTGGCATGCAAACACAGCAGATGAAAGAAGCCTGCTTGCCATGTGAGACTTCACTGCTGCATGATGGAATGTTTATTGAACGGTTGCATTATGCCAATGCAAGCTTCAGCTGCTAGAGTGAGTTGCTGCACCTGAAATCAGCTTGCAGGGCTTTAGTGTAATCACAGCCGCCAAACAGCAGCTGCTGCACCACATCCACTCTGCCAGCAGCAGCAGCCACATGCAAGGGAGCACGCCCAAAGCCATCAACCATATCCAACATCTGCTTGCCCATCAGGGCATGCTTCAGATGCACAGGCACAGGATCTGCCTGCATGCTGGCTCCACTAGAGGTGGGCACTGCTTTGTGTGCAACTGGCGTGCCGCCTGGCACATGGTACCCAGTGGAAGGCATAGCCATCTCCTGCTGTCTCCTTTGCCGGATCTGAGACGCAGTCATGACGCCGGTCACAGGCACGGGTGACAATGACCTGGGCAGGGCAGCAGGGGTCGGCCCTGCGGCTGTACTGCCCTGCCCTTGTAACAGGATCCCCTTTGGCTGTCTGCTGTTGCTGCCAAGCCATTCTGCATCCCAAAGGGATGCTGCTGACGAGACACCACATCAGGCTCAGACTCATCCGAGCCGTCGCTTTCTTGACTCCCTGTGTCATCAGAATTGCTACTACAGGTGCTGTCCCTGCTGCTACCCTCCTTGGCTAACTGTTGTAGCATCTGCGGAGTGTTGACAAGTGTAGTGGGAGCAGAGCGCTTTTTGGTGTTGACCCTAGAGCTTGAACTAGACTCCTCCAGCAGAGGTGGGCTGGCTTCCTCTGCATCTGGCCTCTTGTCCTGTACTTGATCAGCCCTAACTACTTGAGCTTGAAGGGGCTCCCCTGAGTGCAGGGGCCAAATCATGAGGGGGGCTGACTGTGGCCCCATCTGGCCCCACTTGGCAGCTGCCTTCCTGGCCTCTGTCACATCAAACTCCAGGACTGCCGGCGCTTGCGAGGGAATCTGTGAGGCACTTGAAGTGGTAGCTGTTTGAGAAGCTGCCACAGCAGCAGCAGCGGGGGCAGAGCCCTTGCCAGCCGCATTGCCCCTCTTGATGCGTCTGTATATACGCCGTGGGGGAGTCTGCTGTAGCAAACATGGCGTGATGAGAGACTGAAGCAGACCAATGCTCAGGGCTAGCTGAGCAGTCAGCTGGCAGATGTATGCAGTGTGCTCATGCCCAGCAATGACAGCAAAAGGCAGCATCTTGGGCGTTGGTGTGACAGCAACTATGCACAGAGTGGATTGGGGAAAGGCTTCTCTGCTGGCTAAAATGATGACCATGATCTTTTGAGTTGCATGCAGGTGATGCCTCATGTGATTGCTGACCAGTGCTTGCATTGCTTACAGGACTCAATCAATGCAGCTGGGCATCTGGAGCATGAACAAAGCTGATGCATGCCTGGCATGTTTGACCACATGTTGCCCACCTGCTGATGCTGGCATGCCAACATGTAGGCATGAGAGTCTGGTTACAACAGATAGTCTAGCAGCTCACCGGTAGGTGAGGCATCTGTTTGATGGGCCAGTCAGCAATGGCCCCAAAGTATGGCAGCCGCTGACTGCCATTACTGCTTGATGGCGGTCCCTCATCATCAGACTCTCCAAACATGCACTCTTCAGCCTCTGCATACTTCATGCTCTTGAAGCTTTCAAACGCCCCTGTTGTAGCTGTGAAAGGGCCCTGCTGGCCCCCAGTGTGATTGATAAAGGGCTGAGCTGGCGCCTCCTCTTGCTGACTAGAGCCCTGGTTGGGATCTGTCCCATCGACTGCAGTCCTGCACTGGTCAAAGATGTCTGCCCACTCATCCATGGTGTTGTGCCTGTTGCTGCCTGAGGGTTGCTGATTGGACTGAGAGCTAATAGGTCCTGCGTTGCCCCCAGCAGAGACAAATTGGGGGTTCAGCAGGGCTTTGAAGGCAGCTGAGCCCTGACTTGTGCCGCCTGGTGAGCTGGTAGGGTCTGACCTTGACCAAGATGCTGAAGAGTCTAGGTCATTCAGTTGCCTGCCAGGGTGTCTGCTGATCTGAAGCATGGCTGGCACCTCGCTGCCCACAGTTTGTTTCCAGTGGTTGCCAAATGCTGACCTTAGAGTTGGAGCCCAATTGGCCTCAACAAATTGGTCCCAGCCGTCCTGTGATCAGTGCACAACTTCATGCAAAACACATGCATAGGTGCTAACATGCATGCCATCCAAAGCAAGCATTCAAGACCCCACACAAAACATTTGGTATACTGCAAGCGTGAGACATACCTTGACAGTTGGTGAATGCAGCGTCAGTCTGCTGCAGTGCTCACACATGTACGAGCTGTGCTGATCATTATGCACTGTGTGGTGGTGTGGTTTAGTTGTCCAAGCTTCATGATAGCTGCTGTCAGTCATTCCCAGTCTGCTAGCTTAGATGGACAGGAGCGTAGCATGTCTCTGTACCGCACAAAATTGCATGTCATAGAGCTGCTCAGTATAAAGCATAAACCCTTTGCGAGCTTTGATTGTCTTCAAAAGTTGTATCATAGCTTGCATTCAGCTGCATGTACACGTCTGGCGCAAGGGCTGACAAGTAACCATGAATGAAGGCTCGACGCCTTCGATAAAAAGTAGGAAAAGCAATGCAACATGAGGACTTGACAGGTGGTGGTGTGAGCGGTTGACCACGCCACAACAGCACAACAAGACCACACTGGTTCACAACTACCCACACACAGACCCCGGACAATACACACTGATACCTTACGGATCAATACAGATACCAGCGTGCAGGCCAGAAGAATCGAGATAACAATATGCCGCACCGTCGACTGCCTGTGGACACCCGTTCCCACGAAATCGAGCCTGACTGCGGGCCCACCTTAAGCTCAGGTCCAGTGCTCGGAACAAGTAGGCGGTGTGACGTAGCCAACAATCTAAAGGACAGGGTATACAGCACAACAACGTTTAACGCGCACATGCAACGACAGCGACCATTGTGGCGATCAGTGTGCAGGCTACGGCTAAAGGGCCTGGTTTACCCCTAGGGGCCCCACATACTGATCAGGGCATTTGGCCTGGCCCTCTGTAAGTGCAGCTGGTCATTTGTGGTCAATTATGCAGTGCCGCAGCCCGGCTATCCATGCAAGAATGCTGGTATGCAAGTAATTTGGTATCAAATGAAACAGCAGTTGCAATCCTGACATGGCTGTTTGCCCGGATGCAACTGCAGCGCGTCAGCTGCAAATGCTGCGCACATGATGATGCTCTTGTTCAGCTTAGCGGTCTGCTTGCAGACGGGTTAAAACGCAGAAGCTAGTGCCTCATTGTACCAACAATCGCTATACTGTTAGTCGTATAAAGGCTGCAATCGAAGTTGAACAAAGCAGCTAGCATTTCAGCAACAACCTGAAAGTCAACAAACATGTGAAGACTGAAAATTCAACAAGAGCACAATCAGGTGTCACGTGTTTTCCTCTTCTTGTGCCCACACTGATTGGCATACTCGTTCCCAAGTCTCTCAACTCCTCTTGCTTCACATCTGGTCCCCTCTTGATTGTTGAAAGCAGTCTTTGCATTGTCAACAAGCAGTCCAGCGCTATCTTGCCTGTCAGGTGTCAAACCCTTTGCAGTATCCATAGACCTGTCTCTAGGACTGTGCCGATGCTCATCTGCCGCTGTTTGCACTGGCAATGCTTGCACAGCTGCTACTGCTGCTTCGTGACTTGCTGGTGCTGAAACAGCAAGATTTGCTGTGTCCCTCAGGTCAGAGGTGGCTAATGGCGGCTGAGAGGCCTCTACGTGTGGTGTAGATGTGCTGTGCAGAATTGCTGTATGATCATTCATGCTTGTACTGGGGCTTGCTTGATCTGCATTGGCGCCTGCTGGATGGGCAGCAGGGCCTGCTTGATGTATTGCGATACTTCGTACTTTGGCCTGGTCAGTGCTGGGCACAGCATGCTGCTGAGACAGCGTCATCTGCTCTATTGGGGGTGTCAATTGCATTAGCGAAGAGTGTAGTTCAGCATGTGCATGTGCATCTAAAGAATCACTGCCAGGCAAGCTACTTCTTGGCAAAGCCTGAGAAGGGGCAACTGCTACCGCCCCAACAGGCAAGTCTGATGGGGAGGCTGTATGCTGCCTCTGCACGGATTGCCTAGAATGCAAGCCGGGGCGAGGCTTGACAATCGAGAATGGGAATTTGGGAGCCTTATCACTGCCTGGTGCAGGCTTTGGGCTTAGGCCTTGACCTAATATTCACAAAAACGATGAGTGACTATGCTGCTTGTTATCCTGAGAGCATACATCATCTGAATTAGGAGCTGCCATAGCACCATTGGCAGCCACTGATCTGAAGCTAGCCAACTGAATGCAAGGCATATGTATGCATGACTATAGGGTGGAAATAGGGGTTTGAGCATTTGCTGATGAAGCCTTGATCATAAAGGTGGTGAACCTTACCAGTGACTGAGTCTGTCACAGGGGCTTGCATGACTGATGCCGCAATTTGCTGGGCAGGATCTTGTGGTAGTCTCTGCTGCCGCTGCTGCTGCTGCTGCTGCTGCTGCTGCTGCAGCAATGGCAGGGAGCCCGTGAGCTCCCCTGTCGGCAGACTCTTGGGCAGACTCTGCTGTTGAAGCAATTTGCCACTACCTTGATCTGACAATGGCATTGCTGCTCTGCCTGCATCAGAAAATTACCTCAATGACAGAAGCAGGTTGCTGCAGGCCAGTCCAGTCAAAAAAACAGTATGTGTGCAAGCGACCTTGAGGCTTTGTGACCACGCCTTTTGTAAGGGCATCGGACGCGGCCTTTGCCAAGCGGCAGCTGTGTCCAAGAGCTCGCAATTCTGCACGCAAAGTGACTGGTACTGTCAGGACACACTCAGGAATGAGCCTGCACTGCTGCTGCTACTTACGTTTGACTAACTCTGGACGCAACTCATAAGCTTCAGCCTCTGTGGCAGAGCAAATCTACAAGTCACAAGCATGCTTGTTGAATCTGATAGTGCATGTACACCTCAAACAAAGAATTGTGAAAACTTCACCCTCGACATTAAAGGTCGCAAGTCCTCGACCAATCTTTGCACGGAAGACCAGCTTTCTGTCAGCAAGCTGCTCGTCATGATGATGATTGTAAAACGAGAGGGTGTCAGCTTGCGCTCGGCGTTGTACTGATCAGCTGACTGACAAAGCTTTCGGAGAACTTCATCGTGATCACGTGGAACATGTGTCTGCTGCAATGCAGCTCAATTTGCGCCATGGCAGACCGCTCTTGCCAGCGCTGCCATGTGAATCAACGAAGCCGACACACACAAGTTCAGTGTGACATCTTTGCATCATCCGCATTTGCGCGTCGGTCCGCGCCTGGTTGTCTGCTGCAACCATCTGTCGACGTACCTGATCTGTAATTTGTTGCGAACAGCCGTCACAGCTTGCCGCTGTCTCTGATCACAGCGACCTGAAAACTCGCACAGTATGCCTCAACGAATAAGATATTGCAAAGTTGACAACATCGAGAACGAAGTTACTGACCTGGATTTCAGAGCGGAGCTAGAGATCGAGCCCTGCACGACACCACCGCGTCAGCAGGGCTTGGCGCTGTTGATGTCGCTACAACAGACACCTCAGTTAAAAGGTCACAGTCTGCAAGTCAAGGCTCCTTTGGGTGAAAGCACCATATGGCGACCTCTGCAAGAAGTAAGAATCATTCCTGCAAACACAGTGATAGACATAAAAGCAGTCAAGGGTACGCTTCCTGTCTCGAGCCAAACATCTGCTTTTGTGAGTTTGCTGGTCTAGACGGACTGCTACAGCTCCAAGGAACTGTTCTGACTTCAAGACTGCTAGATGGCTGACCCTTGACTCGTGAACGCTCCATAGTATAGTGCCTTTGTACACATTTACCTTACATTAAATGTCTTGCAGGAAGACAACATGGTCTCAGTGGTCCAGCTCCAGATACTGCTGCCCTGCAACTCTCAAGAGTAAGTGAGCTATTGTGGCAACTTCTAGAATCTGTACTTTTTCTTCTGCATATCATCCGCATAAGCAAGGCTGATGGTGCAGACTGCCTCATCACGAGCTGCTTCTGGGCCTCTTGTGTATCGCAGAACTAGCAATGGCAGAACCAAGCTTGATGTGCTAAAAGATGTGCCCTTGCAATTATCTTGAGGGCTTGCACTTCAGAAGTGCAGAACATGCAGCTTAAAACACAACAAATGTGATTCCAAACATGACTCCGAAGAATGCACACTCAAGCCCTCTGTACCATATAGCGCAGCTTCCAGTTGCTCTGACAGGTTTCTGCTGTTGCACTGTGGCATTGTGTTTAGTTGCTTTATAATGCTGTAAACTTGAGCTACAAGTTAGCCCACTCAAAGAGTATTCAGTGCTGCCAATGGACACATTGTCAGCAGCGATGCTCTTCAGTTGCAGGTGCAACATGCGACATGTGCTTGGACAATCACCAATTGGTCTGGAAGTAGCACAGCAAGCCGAGGCTTACTCGCTATGGAAGGGCCATTGATCATATTCTGCAGAAGTTCCACTCACAGTTTAAGCTGAAATTCAGCAGCTTGTCAACTCCCCCCACTGCATGGAATAGCATTTGCTGGCAAGATGTAGACGAGAAGGCTCACAAGCGTGCACACTGTGCTATATGCATGCTGTCTTGCCAACCTGTGCTTCACATCCTGTCTCCAGTGTCAGAGAAATGGAGTGCATCATAGGTGCATGTGCATGTGCTCAACAAGTTCCGATGTAAGAATGCTGCCCATGCTGTGATGGCGAGGATTGCTGTGCAGAGTACTGCGTACATCTTTCGAGGCTGAGCACAGAATATACTTCACCTGGCTGCAGACTGTAGAAGCGCTCTCCCGTTACTTGAGCTTGTATTGCAGTCAGGCGTGTCCACTTGATCCTGAATCAATGCCAAGCAGCAAAAAGTTTAAGCCTCCCAAGTCGGCAAGCTCCTCTTTGGCAGGTAAGTCTGATACCGAAAAGCAAAAGGTCAACTTACTGGACTCAGGAGCTGTCAAAAGAGAGCTTGACGAAGCAACAATACGGGTCAGCTTCGCAAGCTTCGCTGATGGATCTCTGCAGTTGTCCCTCTGTTGCAATGATGCTGACATGCTTGCTCCCAGGCTGTCAAAGATGCTGGTTTCCAGGAAGATCACTACGTGAGCAACGTGAAGATCCTGTTAGGGCTAGTAACGTGAGCTGAGTCTGCAAAACTTCCCATGGTTGACGGTCAGCACTATCAATATATGGTTGGCATGGTGCAGGTGTTCAATCGCTCTTGTAGCTCAGTTCTATCCTCAGAAGCACCCTGACAGCTGGTGGCTGCTGTTTTTCTGTGTCATTGCATATGCAGCTTGCACAGCGGCCCTGAACCTATTCCTGCTGAGGTTTGAAGGCGAAACGTTTTTCTTCACCAGGGCCAAAAGAGTAGGCGTTCTGTCCCAAAGCTCAGCGAGGTTGTCTTGTAAGCATGCACATACTAGAATAATCTGCACATATCGCTCCAGCAGCTATTATAGTTGCTTGTCTGCAATGAGCCACAAGGAGCAAATGCATCAGCTCGTCTCCACAGATTTGCAACACCCTGCATACGGGACAAAAAGTAGGCCAAGGAGCTGTGTTTTGCAGGACACACCAGCCCTCAAATTTGTAGCAAGGATGCCTCGATACTCTGATCAGTACACACTACTGATCAGTCAGCGGGAAGACAAAGATCACCCACAATCCGTCTTTCAGCTCATGCCCTGGGTAGCAGTGCTGCAATCACTCGTCCCTGGGCTGAAGCCAGAGTCTTCACCACAAAGGTGAGCAGTCAAGGAGATTTTGAACCGATATTGGGGTTTTCTCTGAGGGGTTGTTTGCACTCAGTTCACTTGCCTTCATGTTTTTGACTGACCACTTGTTGGCCAAGATGCTGTTCAATCATCAATAACATGTTTTGGGGCTCAGTCAAACAGACAAGTTGTGAGCAAGAGCATGCCTGTGCTGCAGCGAACCAGCTGAGATGACCAGCAGTGTCACCAAGTACTTCCACAGCGATGGCTACCTGAATGAGACAATATTCAGCCAAGATGTTCAGTCCCTGCTGAAGCAGCCTTCCATGAGTATGAAAAGCAAAGAAATGTAAACTGCGCATTTGAGTTGGTAAATGTCATGTGTGTCCTGCATTACCTGTTCAATTTGCTTCCTGTTGCTGCACAAAACAAATCACCTCACTGCACTTTGGTTGCTCATCCGTTTTTGTCATGGGGGCCATCAGTCATGTTGTAAGACTCTATTCAGATAGCAACTGCACTCTGATGCCAGCATGCCTTACTAAGGCTTAGCAGTATACTGTATCGCTTTCTCCGTAAGTTTTGAGACAGGTGTCTACACCACTCAATTTTTGCTGTTCACATAAGAACATAACTCAACATAGATGCACATGCGCATACACTCGAGTCAATTAGTGGTATGCTGGCTTGACTTTCAATTCAATGCACTGCTTAGATGAAACTCACTACCCTGAGCTGTAAGTCACCCCAAGTTATCAACAAATGCCTGGTGTTTGACATAGCAGACACTGAGCGAACACTATACTGCTGTGAATGGGTAGGACATTGTACACCAGCATGTATGGGACAGCTGCACCACTAAGGTTTGCAGCCATCGCATCTTGCTGTCGCAAGCAACAAGCTGTGCAGGTGAAGCACGATGTTTTGCAGATGCCTATGTGATGCAGCTACCGGTGTGATGCAGATATATGGTAGTGCTCAGAGCAACTTTCTAGCAGCTGTGTGTACTGGCAAATGCATTTTACAGCTAATGGTTCCCAACGTGATTGGTTTTACAATGCATCTGGCATCGATTGTCTGATGGAATTGAGCTGTATTGTTGGTGGCAGTCCCTGTACATGCCGACGCACTTCATTGGCAACAACCTGGGCCATGGTCCTGTATGACAGCTCTGTCACTCCAGCTACATGAGGTGTCATGACCACCCTGCACATTAAGCACAATCGTGACATTGTTTCGGGTGGAAAGACATCTGACTTGCTGACACCGAAGTATGAGTGATATCCAATGTAATGGTATGTGATGCTTGAATAGCAAGACAAAGCAGAACACTAGAGCTCATCTTACAACCTGAGCGACATGTTAGCACTAGACATTGACCCAGACCTTCATCATCTTATGCAATTTAGTCATGGTCAGCTGGTACAGTACAACAATACAATTTCAATGTCATGGCAGCAGGAATGGTAAGCAAACATGACGCTGCAAACTAGACCTGGCAACACGAGAGATTGCATACATAAGAGACCCTCACAACAGCGCACTGAGGGTAGCAATCGAAGCACGAAGTCACTCACTTGGGATGATTGGTGATGAAATGTTGTGGATCCCAGGGTTCCTGCCATTGCACATCCAGTCCCAGGGCACCAATGGCATCAGTGTCCAACATGTCATTCACAGCATCATAGTCCAGCAGGCCCCCTGCATGCCACCACAATTTCGGGGCGGGGCACTAGTCAAGGCAGCTGCAAAAATAGGGGATGACAAGTGGCACACCACGCGAGATGCACAAAATTGGCTGTGGCCTGCGACTCATGAAAGCACCCATATGCATCATGCTCAGCCATGACCCTGTGAATCAGATACAGCTGAAACTCAAAACAAGCTTTGAAAACCTCCTGTAGCACAAAGCACGTAAAGGAGGAATTCGAAGCACAGCAGGTGTGACAGGGCTTTAGCTTTCTGCCACACAACAGACAGAGTCAGACTGCAGAGCAGATTTTGTGAGCAGCGAGACAAGGTGCAGAGACTACAGACCTCTTGCTACATTTATGATTCGTACTCCTGGCTTGCAAGCTGTTAGGAAAGCACAATCCACCATGCCCCGAGTAGCATCTGTGAGGGAGCAAGTCAGCACGATGAGGTCAGCCTGCCCCACCAGGCCGGGCAAGTCCTGGAAGACTCCTCTCTGCTGCAGCTCAGCTTCTAAATGGCTGTCTGAAGGGTTGGTCCCCCAAGGACTCCTCCTCACCCCCATTAGCTTCACGTGAAAGGGCTTTAGCCTGTAGCCATGTCACGTGATCAAATAAGACAACACTCTGCAATATGCACCAAAATTCTGCAGGGCAGGACAGCAGAATGCAGTCACGCATGCAGGTGTGTGAGACACCAGCGATACATGCTATACACTGTTTTTACTTCCAGTTTGCATTGCAAAAAAATGCTCGTGTGCCCAACCTTACCATACCCTACTTGTAGGGGGGGGGGTAGAATGTATACCAGTCAAGCAGGCTATCAACAATTATACATGTTGGTTGTTGTGCGTGCAGATCTACTGCATCATGCCATAGGGGACAGCTGGCAGAGCTGAGCCAATGTTTGCAGGAAGAGCTTGCCTGGGTATCAACTCCTTTGCAATGTTGCCAAAGCCAACAATCAGCACAGACTTGCCAAAGAGAGTCTCACCAACAGGGACGCCGACCCTGCCCTGCTGGATGGACTCACGCATGGAATTTTGCTGCCGCAAAGTTGCCATCATGAGATATATGGCATGCTCTGCACAGGAGAGAGCATTGCCTGTGGCGGAGCTTGGAATGTTGCTCACCCATATGCCTTGCTCTGTGGCCTGCAGATACACAAGTCTTGAGTGTTTGACGCTTTCGCTGCAGATATGCCATGTCATCTATACTGCATGTTGTACGATGGTTGCAAGTGTAGGACCCCCACATGTCACGCACACAGCAGTAAGCTGAGCTGTGCTGTGGACCGCACTGATGTTTGACCCTGCAGGGACAAATCAGAGTGCACATGCATACCTCAGGAATGTCGATGCCCTCAACTCCCACACCATATTGTATGATCATCTTCAACCGTTTAGCTGTGCGCAATAGTTGTGCATCTAGCTTGCACATCAGTGGTACAGCCACATCGGCCTCCTGCAAGTGTGTCTTGATCTCCGATTGCGAGCATCTGACAACCTGTGTAGAGAATCGAGCTTGTAAGTCCAGCTGGTGTATCGAAAGAAAGCAGGCTTTGGACGGGTAACGTCACGCGAAAAAACATCACCTTTATGCCGTGCTCGTTCTGCAGAGCTTCTGATGTGTATTTATAACTGAAGGGCAGCTCCTCCCCGCAGAAAAGTACCTGCATGGGGGGACGATCCGTTTTACTGCTTCCCGTTTGCTGCATTACGCTACTTTTCTTCAACGCGGTGCAAGCCTGTCTTGAAGCTGGACGCGGTCGGAATTGAATGCAAGCAGCTGTCGATATCACCTTGCAGGTGCTGGACATGGCGATTGATGCCCGGACAGCCGTAGCGTATCTTCGCAGACAAGCCATGACGAATTTTTTAACCTGTCGCGCGTGTTTTGCGCATTCCCCCTGCATTCGTTTCCATGCTCGTTCGTTTCCACATCAATTTTGCTGGCGTTATGGACGTGCGATCGTGTCGATCAGGGCCTTCATTGAAGCCAACTCAACGCATACGCATGCCGCCTTCAAAAGCTCCGGAGCACCACAAGCGAGTGATCACTACCGTCGATGACGACGATATCGACCCGCAGGTAGACCAGCAGGTGAGAGAATGGTTTGTCAATCAGCAGTTTGCCTGCGTTACCTGAAAGCATGTGTTGTCGATCCTCTGGTGCATGCAATGTGCAGGGGTGTGGCAAGGTCTATTTTCAGCTTGAGGTGAAGGATACAGACAGGCTCGTTCATTGTTTCTGTTTTGCTGTCCGGTGCTACGCATCCTTGGTTGCATGTTGCTGGTGTGTGATACAGGAGTGCTTGGGAGAGAACAACCGCGATTGGCGTCTGTGCCAGAAAGGTGAAGTTTGCATTGTGACCAAAGCTCTCTTGTACGCACCGCATAGGCTGAGGGTCTTTACTCAGTATAGTTGGTAGCCAAAGCCAAGCAGCATTTGCTGCCTGCATGCTATCCTTTGCTACTTTGGACCCTGAATGTGCAACATATACAGCATGCTGATTTTCAATTGTAGCTAAATTCTTCGCAGCCTACATGTTGCATAAGCAAATGCTTTTTAGGCAGCTGCATTTGGTCATGTTTGGGCCTGACAGACGAGCATTGATTTTGCTGTAGAGGTGACAGCACTGCGCGAGTGTTACGTCAAAGCCAAAAGTGCTGGTGAATCTTCAAAAAGATCTGACACAGCCTCATAATCACCACGTGGTGCATGGCTGCCTCCGCTGGTGTGGCGCAGCTGTACAGAGACATACTGAAAGCTGCCAAGCGCTTCCCAAGTATCAAACGCAACCAGATTTTGGAGGATATCAAAACTGAGTTCCATGCCAATAAGGTCTGCATTGCAATGCCAGCCAGCACTACTTTTGCCCAAGCCTACATCTGCACTTGTGCAATCAGCCCCTTGCTAGCAGAGCATGCAAGGCAGCACGATTGCAAATTCTGAGATCACGCCCCCTGTCTGCATCTGACATCAATTCAGCAAGACCGGTAGAGCACAGGAACAGAGCTGTGTGTGGCATTGCAGGTGATGTCTAACAAAGAAGAGGTAGCAAAGGCACGTCAGGTTGCTGTCAGTAGCTTGCAACAGCTGCGAGACTATGTGGGACTGGGAGGCTCTGGCGATGGCCAGGTTCAGTTGAAAGGCACAGTCTGAAATGTGCATACAGGAGCAATGTATAACTTGTACTGCAACTGGCATATCTCATTTTCTTAGAGCTTGCCTTCTGCAATGCTGCTGATGATAATACTCTTATGTAAAACCCATATGCTGTCATTTTGGTTACCAGTCTCTCATGGACCACAACTCTTCCAATCGCTGATCAGCTGATCGCTGATCATCGTGTCTAACCACAAGATTCTGCTGCGTTCAAACTACGTATCAATGTTGCATACTCCAAAGACCAGTTGCTGTGGAGCGGGGTGCAATGTGACGTTGCCAACAAGTCTTCGTGCAAAAGCACTCTGGTGAAGAATGAATTTGAGAATTATTTCTGTTTTGTACCGGTGGGCCCTTATTGCATTGCTTTCTCCCCTAATTTGTGTACAAGTCGCAAACGTGACGCTGGGCACTCAGGTGAAGCACTCTTTGGAAAAACACAAGCACCAAATTGAAATGGAAGGAGACAGGCTTGCAAATAAATGCTGGTCTGAACAAAAAGAACAGTAGTATGTCAGTCACGCAGATACAACACCCACAGCAAGCTGTCCCCAGCAAACAGCATTGTCAGATACAGCAGATT
>JAABUU010003399.1_pt1 | contig 20336 bp, 20 predicted proteins | sample 5559301 | NCBI WGS metagenome assembly JAABUU01 (sample SAMN10711884, study PRJNA513360) | rock metagenome | isolation source: Antarctica rocks | place: Antarctica: Victoria Land, Richard Nunatak white | reverse complement strand
AAAACTAATATCGCCCGAGGAGGGGCTCGAACCCTCGGCCTTGGGATTGCACAACAGCATTGTAAAAGTCCCACGCTCTTCCGATTGAGCTACCCGGGCAAGTGTAGTTGCGATGTGTGTAATGTCAATATATGAACCACACCAATATTGTTCTAAGGCAAACCGTACTGAAGCAGAATGGAGGATCCAATAATTTGTAGCGTGTTGTAGGATGCACAATCTCTGAGCAGGATTTTGACTGCTTTTCTACCGGCAATTTTGACTTCTTCCTCGTTGTTGCTGAATACCTAGCGAAGGGACCAAGCAAAAACACCGTTAGTCTTTCTGCTGTAGTATAGTGTTGATCAGGGAATAGCCTGACCGATCAAAAGCACCATATAGAGGCGCTGGTTGGAGAAGGAAAGGGTTCCTTGATTAACACCAATGTGCTACATAGTAGGCATACCAACAGGCATCATCACTACCACGACCACTATCACCGAACAAATGAGCCGATCTTACAATGGTAGACTTATTAGAAGTTTTCAGGACACAGTCAGTAGTGTCATGTTGCTATCGAGAAGGGCGCAGACGACAGCGAACTGTTTGGTTACGCAGCTTATAATGTTTTACGGAAATACCTACAATAATGGAATACTTGATATTCAACTCCTCTACTTATATCTCACCAATCCATCGTATCCTTGACGTACAAATCAACGTATCTATCCACTTCCATATTTTCAAACCTCTTCGCATCGTCGCCCAGTTTCACCAGCTCATCGACTCTGCTAGCCGGGAAATGTGGGCCAAGATGCCTTTTATACTTCGCAAGTATCTCCGGTTTTGCCTCCTCACGCCTTAGACGATGCCCCAACGGCGCCTCCACCACCAACTCTTCAAGCACTTGACCGTCATTGAGCGTGACTGTCAAGGCATTCGGAATTGAGCGCAAGGTGGCCTTGTGGTAGTCTTCTGTGAATTTCGGGTCCTCAACGCACTTGATCCGCTTACGCAGGGATTCGACGAGAGGAGATGTGGCCGCTTCACCACCATCAGTGTAGTCGGTCGCTTCGAGGCGGTTGAACACAAGCATTGTTGAGACCATGTACTGTTGAGAACCCACGGGTTAGTGGCTAGGACTGTAGTTGAGAGTACCCAAAGGGAAAGAGAATGCGAACTTGAATGCAGTGATCCCGATCAGCAAAATTGTCCATGGGCTTGAATTGCTTATCGATAATCCGAACACAGGCTTCGTGTGTGCGAATGGTGATGTCTTTGATGTCTTCTGCAGACTTGCCTTGCTGCTTTAGCTGGGCGTGGATATGCTTGGCGGCTTCGATGGCGGTTTGCGAATGGAACTCGGCTGCGAAAATCGATTAACGACGACATCAAGATTTCTGGTCTGAGTCTGTGCCTACCAGGATAGGACACCTTGAACAAAACGTTTTCCATTACGTAGCTTCCATACGGTCTTTGAAACTCAAACTTCTTGCCCTTGAACAGAACATCGTAGAAGCCCCAGGTAGGAGCGGAAAGCACAGTCGTGACACCTTGCTCGCCACGCTGAACTTTCAGTACTAGGTTTACGGCCCTCTGACATGCGTCACCAGCAGCCCAGGACTTCCGTGACATGGTATTAGGTGAATGCCTGTACGTCCTTAAGCTTTGACCGTCGACCCAAGCTTGAGTGATGGCATCCGCTGTTTGCTTCTCCGAGAGACCCAACATTTTAGAGACCACCGCAGCCGTTGCGACTTTGACGAGAACAACATGGTCCAGGCCAACCTTGTTGAACGAGTTCTCCAGAGCAAGACATCCCTGAATCTCATGCGCTTTGATCATGCCCTCCAGAACGTCCTTGATCTTGAAGATTTTCCCATTCCCAAGCTTTCCGCCAGCACGATTTGTTCGGGATACCCAGTCCGCGACAGCAAGGATTCCACCAAGGTTATCAGACGGATGACCCCATTCAGCGGCAAGCCAACAATCGTTATAGTCCAGCCAACGAATCATGGCACCAATGTTAAACGCGCCATTGATAGGGTCAAGTTGATACGGGGTACCAAGTACCCGAGTGCCGTTAGGGACCGTAGTACCCTCCACAACAGGACCCAGGAGCTTGGTGCATTCTTTGAAGCGGAGTGCTTCCAGACCGCAGCCAAGGGTATCCAGAAATACAAAGCGGGCAGTGTCATACTAGGTCTCACAGTCAACACCGTAGATCAATCAAGCCGAATGAAGCTCAAGGTGTTTCCATTGGCTTACAGCAAGCTCCGAGTCGATCTTGCCGTTGTGGATGTAGCTGGCCATGTCCTTAATTTCCGGGTCGTATTCCCTCGGGCCTGTTGGCGGAGGGGCGGCGGAGTTCAATGCTGGCATGGTTGAGAAAGACGCCATCGCTGACGCTCGTTGGTATATGGGTGATTGCAGCGAGTTGCCCTGGGTGACTGACGGCCGTAGAACCGTACTTGAACAGCTCAAGGAAGGCCTTTGCCGCAGAACTGTGGATGCGGCACGACAGATGTTGCGTGAAAAGGGTGACATGACTTGCAATTGGCGTGTCGACAACGTTAAAGCTATATCTCCACGATCCTTAAAGAAACCTCTGACTTCAGAGGTACTAGGCTACCTCTTCAGAAGTAAGAATCCTCTTCTGCTAAGCCCATGCGAGCTTGGTGGGGAGTGAGGGCTAACGGGGGCTGCCGGATAATCGAATACCTCGGGACAAAAGTGACGCTAAGTCTTCAAACCCGAGCATGAGACAACCGCCATATTTCATCACATCCGATATTCACCAGGTATCATTCGTTCCTAACTACCTTATTGGAGGAAGAGTGTACTGTACTATCGAAGCCCTCGAATTTGTGCACAATGAGTATGATACATTGTCTATCTCAATTCTGTATTTCCAAGTCCGACGGCCATTCGTCCCTTTCGCTGCGTTCTACTTTACAAGGAGACGTGGTATGCCTGTGCTCAACTCATCTTCTGCTTTCATTGTCTGGAGGATGAGCTCGTGGTTTTGAGAACCTTGTTGCTTGAGAGTTTGTCCTCTGGCGCGCTAATCTTATGCTGCAATCCTAATCAGCAGGATTCTTTGTTCTTTCCTCGATGGCATTATTGACAGAATAAAGAAACTAAGGTACATATCCAAATTCTCACACAAGCACCATGGTGTTGTCAGCAACAATTTCTTTGTCCAGAGAATGTCGAATCAATGATAAAGAACATGGTACTCTATATCACGGCAATGCTAGTCATGATTCGCACATCAAATTGTTCTCCAATCACAATTACTCTTCCATCAATTTCTACACCGAGATCGCATATTTGTCCACAGCAGGCGTTCGGACACGATGTTTTACTGGTTACGGAATCTAAGCAATGGTAAGCGCACAGTTGCTAGGCAAAACGGTAGCTCTGCCATTCTCAAGACACCGGGACTGAACATAGGAAAGAACACCATCAACAAAGGGAAGAAGACCAAGAACTGCAGAGTCCCAAGTTCAACGTCCTTGAGCTCGCTTCATGGCGAGACACGGCAAACCTATATTGAAGCTCTCGCCAGGCTCCTTGAGGCTGCCCGAAATTGTGAGTACATCGACAACCCGAACCTCGAGGCTTACGAAAATTTCGGTCGGATAAGAATCAACAATGACTATTGGCACACAACAAGGGTGCCAGAGGGGCCAAGAACTCACCTTGTCTTATCCAGGGCTGAACCACATATGGGCGTGGATCTTGTCAGGGCCAACATCGCTAAACAGATGGAGCATATATACCAGGAGCTTCACGAGATGTCGTTTCAAGGGCTGACGTCCTCTACTCTAGATCTCAATCCAGCCCAACCTCAGAGCCAGGCGGTGGTAGGTCCTTTCTCGACTTGTGATAATGTATATTAGCTAACAACGCTTAGGCCATCAAAGACATAACCAGAAACTTGATCCAGACAGACTTGGCGGACCGAACGAAGGAGATGATGATGGTAATAGGTAAGTAGTATATATCAGTCTTTGCAACATCTGGCGGCTAACTGGCAGACAGACAGCGCACGGCTACACCGGCAGTACCAAGCGAAGGGCAAAGAAATCGAGCGCCAACTCCGAGAACACATTGAAACAGCCGTTCATACAGTACGCACTGCCCCAGATATCCATAGAAGGGCTGAAGTTCTTGCTTTCAGGGAATGGAGAAAGATAACCCGGTATGGACGCTTTGCGGCAGAGCATGGCTGGATGATGCTAAGTATATTAGCGAACTCGGTGACCTTTCGATCTGCATGCCACTTTTCTGATGATGGACTATGGTTTGCTCTCAACAGCGCTCTTGCCGAAAACGCGCGAAGCGTCGAGATGTTCGCCAAGGTGAGAGGTCTCAATTGGAGAACAGCGCTAACAAAGACACCCCATATCGGAGACGCATTGACAGAGGCAGAGATCCGAAGTACCATGAACGTTCCGATTGACCATCCGCACAACTTCACGCTGACACTGGAAGGCGATCCCCAGCGACCTCGACACCAAGGTCGCGATCAGCTGAACATCAGCCAAAACATTTACAATGCGGTCACCTTCAAATCCGCTCCAAGACCAAAGGCATGGCCTCGTGGAAGGGCATTTCCTCAGGATCCCACGATTCGCCTGCCCAAGGACGGGCCATGTCACATTTGCAAATCCCCAGTTCGATGCAATTGCCGCATGGAGACTGCTAACTTCAATCCTCTCGTCGAGATAAACAACTATCCCGGCCGCGGCAACGGCGTCCGCGCCTTGCAATGTATTCCAGCTGGTGCGATCATTGGTGAGTACGTGGGTGAACTACATCCTCTCGAATCTCTCTCCGATCCGACATACAGCCTCGAGTTCTCCGGTGCCCAAGGTGAGTTGGCGCTAATTCACTGCAGACGTTACGGCAATTGGACCCGATATATGAATCACTCATGTAACCCGACCGCCTATTTTCACGATTATACCATTGGTGACAGAGTCCGCATGTGTATACGGACCGTGCGCGAGACCAATATATTCGAGGAGATTACCGTGCATTATGGAAGCGCCTACTGGAACGAAGCAATGCTTTGTCGGTGTGGTGAGCCAAATTGTGAGTTTGATACACCAGCCAAGATTCAGGCAGCCATCCGGGAAGAGCGAGCGGAGCTTCTCAAGGAGGCAAAGCAGCAAAGGAAGAAGAAAAGACCGGATCATTGACCGGTAAGTCCTTTATATTTTGTAAATCTAGCTTTGGATGTTCAGTTGCTCTTATATATGTTTCTGTTTCGTTGGCGTCAAAACTGGTGCTATGTATTACTGGACTGGTGTTCTGCTTTTGCCACAAGCACGGCGTTGTTGACCGTGTCACAACAAACAGCTGACATTTCATCAACGATCTTTGCGCGGGGGCAATTCAAGAATCATCTGGACCAGCTTGAGCTATGTCTATGATAAGCTAGCAAGTCCATCTATTCTATAATGCTGTTCTATCGCATCGTTGAAACATGTCCATGATGATCTACGCATGGCATCTGCTTTGCTTAAGCAACAAATTGTCCATTTTCACCACTGCATAGCCTCCATTAGTGGACAGTATGAGCTTCAGCGAGCGAAATTCGCGGGTGCCTCCGTGGGTGGCCCTTCCGGTGTGACATATGCCTTAGGATCAAATCGGTCAGCGACCCGTATGAACTTACTGTATCAATCTTAGGAGAATTGAGAACGGACCTTGGTCATGCCACCATCGACGACAAAGTCAGTCCCGTTCACGAAGCTGCTTTCGTCACTAGCGAGGAAGAGTACCGCTTGTGCTTGCTCGATAGCTTCCCCAAAGCGGCCGCTCGGGAGGTGAACTTCGCGGCGGTGCCGCTTAGTCAAATCGTCACCCAGCCAGTCCTGGAGGAGCGGGGTACTATGCGAGCACCCCAGTCAATGAAAATTTCAAGCCAAAATGGGATGGAAGACATGACGGAAAAGCCATCATACGAAATGCTTACTTTAGTGGAGCTGGGCACAACGCATTGAAGCGAAACCCCTCTCTCGCATGCACAATCGCCAACTCCCTCGTCATCGCCAACACCGCCCCTTTACTCGCCGTGTACGCCAGCTGCGGCGTCGCGCTGCCCACCAACGCCACAACACTTGCGGTGTTGATGATACTCCCTCTCTTCTTGCCGTGGCGCCGCATGCTTATGATGGCGTGCTTGCTACCGTACCAAACACCCTTGACATTGATGTTCTGCGTGAGATCCCAGACCTTTTCCGGCGTGTCTATGGCGTCCGCGTCCTTGGCGTGCATGATGCCGGCGTTGTTGAAGATGATATCAACACCACCCCAATTATCAAGGTAAGCGATCATGGTCGAGACATCCGACTCTTTGCTCACGTCACACTTCATCGTCTCCACCATTTTTACATGAGGTACGATTTCTCTCACTTTGGCGAGGGCCTTGTCCAAGGCGGGCTCGGAGATGTCGGCCATCAGGACTGCGGCGCCTTCACGGGCGAAGAGAATGGTCGTCTCCAGGCCAATGCCCCTGAAGCGGTTAGAATGGTATACAAAACACAGATAGCTTTCCGGTGCAGCACAACTGCCTTTGCGCCCAGGGAGATAAACAAATGGATATGGATGTGAGCGCCATTGCTAGTTGTTGAAACTGAATGAGAGCACAGATCCATGAAGATACAAAGACACAAAGCCACAAACTACCTACTCAAAACCAATGACGTGTGATGGTCAAAGGCCATGACAGTATCACAAGCTTGACGGCAGGGAAAAGTAGGAGAACAGAAACGAAACCCGCGCCATGCATATCAAGAAAATGCGTCCTCCAGACCCCGATCCCACGACTCACCCTGCTGCTCCGGTGATGATGGCATTCTTGCCTTGTAGACGACCTCGGCAGCCATCAGATCCCATTTGGACCGATTTCTTGAGATTCAATGTATCACGAATACGGACCTCTCTGTGATTAGCAGTTTTTATTTCCGAGTGCTTCTTGGTGGGTAACACATCAGAGTTGTGTGACTTATTTGGATCCAATAATGATAACAACTCACGAAGATCTCGCGTACGGGAACTCGCTAGATAAGGTACGAAGTACTTCGTACATACCTTACTCAGATTATCCAGATAGTACCTTAGCAGTTATCCGTGGTAATTTACCTTTAGGTTGTAACTTACCTACCTTAAGTAAGGTAGATAACGTTATGTATCGTGGGGACGCGTAAGGTACATAAGTTAAGGTACCTACCTTAAGATGAGGGACCTTGCCCTATTATCTTAGTTCACTTCCGGGTCGAGCTTGCCGTACGTTACCGTACCTTACCTGGGACTGATTCACGTTAGCTCTGCCGAGTAATACCCGTGGTTGTTCATCCCTTTGTAACTGCATCGACCGTTACCTATCTGACTGTTAACAACGTCATGACTCGAACCTCTTAACCGGAAGGCAGTTGATGAGACCTGGACAGCTCGTTCCCCGTCGACGGCTGGGCCCAGCAGATTCAACATACCTCAATCACGCCGTCAAGCCACCATGGCCGAGAAGGAGATAACCGTCGAATCTCTCCCAGATCTTCTACGGGCCGACACCAAAGTCAAGGTTGCCGGGGTGGACGTTGATGGCGTTCTTCGTGGCAAATTGATGTCGAAGAAGAAATTCTTATCCATAGCGAGCGACGGCTTCGGATTCTGCTCCGTGATCTTTGGATGGGACATGCATGATCAGACTTACTTTAAAGAACTCAAGGTCAGTAACAAGGAGAATGGATACAGGGATATCATTGCGGTCCCGGATCTGTCCACGTTCAGGAGAATACCATGGGAGGAGAACGTACCATTCTTCTTGGTGAGCTTTCTCGACCCAGATACGCGGCAACCAGTGAGTGCGTGTCCGCGGGGTCTGTTACAAACCACGTTGGACAAGCTTCACAAACAAAGCTTTGGTGCAATGGCTGGCGGTAAGCAATCCCTGAGGTTTCGTCTGTGTCAGATCAGCAGTACTTGGTCAGCATTGTACTCATATCTCTATGCCCTCTGCAGCCGAGTACGAATTCTATCAGTTTCGAGCGCCAGACCCGAGCAACAGACCCGCCACAGAGCGCAACTCGTCATCGACGGCAACGTTCCTCAAGCAAAACCCTGTCAATTCCCTCCCGCCGCTAACCGAAGGCATGTTCGGCTACAGTCTCACGAGACCCGTACACAATCAGGATTACTACTATGGCGTATACGATGCCTGTGAGAAATTCAACTGTGGAATCGAGGGTTGGCACACCGAAAGTGGACCTGGGGTGTACGAGGCTGTACGTCTACACTCGTCTTGTTACATCATGAGAGTCTTGCCCCAATACGGAGGCTGACAGAATTGGTTCGGCTCAGGCTCTGGAGTTTGGCGAAATAAAAGGAATGGCAGATAAGGCCGGTCTCTTCAAGTTGGTAATCCGCGTCACCTTGGCTAGATTTCTCCTGCTCGACATTTACTAACACACGCAAATCCAAGATATGTAGTGAAATCAGTAGGTAGCAAGTTCGGCATAACGCCCTGCTTTATGGCGAAGCCCCGAGAAGGTCTACCTGGAAACTCTGGCCACATGCACGTCTCGATTGTGGACAAGTCAGGCAAGAATCTTTTCTACCGCGGGTCGAAGGATGAGAACCCTGAATACCCGGATTTGGCTTACCTATCGGATATGGGTCGACACTTTCTGGCAGGTCTGCTAGATGGTCTTCCGGACATTATGCCCATTGTGGCGCCGACCGTCAACTCATATAAGCGTCTTGTTGAGAACTTCTGGGCTCCAGTGACCGTATCGTGGGGCTTAGAACACCGCGCAGCTTCTATTCGTCTGATCGCACCTCCCACATCAAGTGCTAAAGCTACAAGGTTCGAAGTCCGTGTTGCTGGTGCCGACGCGAATCCATTCTATGTGCTGGCTGCCATCCTAGCGCTCGGATGGAGGGGCATAGAGAAGAAGATGGAGATCAAGGTGCCACCTCTTGGAAAGGGCGAAGATGTCGGAGGAGCGTCGGACAAGGGGGTGAGGTTGGCCAAGTCCTTGAAGGAGGCCAATGTACAGTTCATGAGGAAAGAAAGCGTAGCGAGAGAGGTGTTTGGCGATGAGTTTGTTGAGCATTTCGGTGGGACTCGAGAACATGAGGTTAGGCTTTGGGAGGAAGCTGTCACTGATTGGTACGCCCTTCTTTCTGCGTTGACCGCTTGATGCTGGACGCTGAGATTTGCTTTACAGGGAGGTCAGACGGTACATTGAGACAGTCTGATGCAAAGTGACGATGTGTCTCCTGAACCCGCAGGCTACCTAGTAATTTCGGCGGACCGTTGTAGGGGCCGAGACGGACTCAGCCCACGCATGAATGGATGAGCCGTGCTCTTTGCATCTTCAGGAAGACGCATGGTTGAATAGGAAAGCTTGTCTGGAGATATCAAAGCATCTGAAGGCCGCGAATATCCCTGAACATGATATAAACATGCTTGGTGATCAAATGCACACGACTTAGCATGAGAGCCCAATCATCAGCGTATCGGACCCTCTGTCACATCAGACACACCCTCGAGTTATATAGTCAATTAAAGATGATCCTGACCCTCGCACTCCAACTACCTACGCTGTTCCCTCCTATGTACGAGTGTGATCGTGCTTTGAGAACTTGAGAACCCACTGATTTGTGTTCTCTAAGGTCGAGTTGCTTGATGACGTATGTGCCCCACCCCACACTTCCAGCGTCCGATGAGTACCCGTTATATCCGACATGATTCATGAAAGGTCGTATGAGATTCCGACCTTTCACATTTCTCTTGAGGCCCGCCACTTACTCCAAGTTTCAACCAAATCTACTCGCAACAAGATACATATACAAAATGGCACACCACGGGCCATAGTGAGGTACGTGAAAGAAGCCAATTGACTTCCGGTCAGGATCAAACTGACCAGATAGGCTTGCTGTACCATTCCTCCTGTCGTTGCAAAGGGCTATCAGACCAAGGGCAGATATATCGAGATTGATGGCATGAAGACATGTACGATGTGAATCTCGGAGGGGATCAATAATCGGAGGCACTTCGTTGACAGCTACTCTCTCTGTACAGACGCAACGGGGCCTTCTTCAGCAAAATCCGCCATCTTGGTCATCTATGACATATTCGGCTTCCACGACCATACACTGCAGGGGGCCGACATCTTAGCGCACTCCGACCAAGAGCATCAATACCAGGTCTTCGTGCCGGATTTCTTCTACGGCAAGCCTGCCGACCACTCTTGGTACCCTCCCGACACCAAAGAGAAGGGCGAGAAACTTGGAGCCTTCTTCCAAGGTCCGGCGGCACCACCGAAAACAGCAGAGAAAATCCCCCAGGTCCTCAAAGAGATCGAACAAAAGACAGGCTACAAAATCAGCCATTGGGGTGCTGTAGGGTTTTGTTGGGGCGGCAAAGTAAATCTCCAGTGATCTGCGAGCAATGTGATAACTGCTGATGGAGGTCTGTTCAGATAGTATCGCTCACTTCGCAGTCCGGAACACCTTTCACGGCTGTGGCAACAGCACACCCAGCTATGGTGGATCCGAACGACGCGAAGGGCATCACTGTACCCTTTTGTATGCTTCCCTCCAAAGATGAAGATGCGAAAGAGGTGGAAGCCTTCAAGAAGGAATTGAAGGGTAAGCACCATATCGAGACATTCCCCGATCAGATCCACGGATGGATGGCTGCACGGTGAGTACGGGTCGCCCAAGGGACACGGAGTAGGCTGCTAAATGTATTCCCGCAGCGGTAACCTGGAGGATCCGAAAGCCAAGGCAGAGTACGAGCGTGGATACAAGACGCTCTTGCACTTCTTTCACGAGTACCTGTGAGTTTATAAGGTTCGTTTACGCTCGATATCTTGTTGCTGATGACCCTTTACTGGTCCCTCTGCTGACGGGATCCCGTATAGGACAAGCAGTGGCACTTCGAAAATGTGATTACGTATCAGATGAACAGTCTGAAGCAAGGACTTCCCATAGCAATGGATTGATAAGCTGCCATAAGATTATATCAGGAGCGAGCCAGCATCGTGACTCCTGAAAGTAATAATCTCCGAAGGTTCCTGCATTCTAACAGTAACTCCGGCACCTCTTCCGAAGCCGAGATATTCAGTAAGGCAGAAGATCTACCCACCTAGATACGTGAGATTGGGGCCAGATTCTTGGCGTAGAGGTGGGGGCTGTCATGACGCCCACAAGGCTGTCTGATCCTTAAGCCTCAGTGGACATACCCACGGTGTGTAAGGGCGGCTGTGCGCATTCCATATGTAACTACTCCGTGAGAGTTCCAGAAGGGTTCCATAATCCTAACAGCACGTGGCAGTTGCACCGTCAGCATGAGCCACAGCAACGTGCGTACAAATGCCTCGCTGCAGAATCCCTTCACGAAACAGACATTTGGTGAGTCTCCCTGACACCAAAGAACAGATAGCTTGTCCCCATCGACTTATCTCCGGTACCTCGGCTCGCCGTTTCCTACTCGTCAAGGGCAAACGAGTGCTGGAGTGTTTGACGCTACACATACACTGTGAGACGGTTATAGACCAGCTCTCAACCGCATTGGCGCTGCTCCGGCGCTGTCCGCGACACTGAGAAGCTAGAGACCGACCAATGGCCTGTCTGATGCTTGTAAGGTCATGATTCTGGAGGATTGACTGGCGTAAGGTTGAAAGCAATGCAAGGGACAGTGCCTGGTTGTAAGCTCTGTAGTTAGGTGGTGTAGGGCTGATCAAAGTGAGAGTAATTTACCGAACCGAAAATAGGGACGAGTCAGCGGCGTTCAATCATGATTAATCAGCAAGTCATGACAGCTTGCGGTCCGTGATTGGTTGAGTGACCTTAAGGGATGTTCAATTAGCTGCTAAGTTATTTCCGGATTCACTAAGTTATGACCTTTGGAGCTAACTACCTTCAACCACATTCATACCTACCATACTAACAATCGAGAGGACATTGAACAACGACCACTCAGGCGCCTCAGGTCATTGGCGTCAGCAACGTACAACTCTGTTATGTCTTTAAGCGTCTTTTCGTCAAGTGAATGCATACACTCAATATAGTCACTGATTGCAGCCGGTCTTCTTCTCGCTTGAGCTGTCATACTAAGATATTGAAGGATCCTACAGTGACGGCAGTACGGAGCTGCTCAGCCATTGCTCTGACCCATCCACGGAGACAAATCTGTGAGGTCATTGCTGGTTCTTCATCGGTATTGGCTTCGGACATGATTAAAGCCACGGGTCAATCGACCAAACTCCGGGGCTCGCCGTCAAGCTTCAGCTGAATGACGGCAAAGAGGGAGAGGCAATGCCCACCGGCTCACTGGATTCGATTGCTCCTTGAGTATGGCTATCCAACAGCTGCTCGAGGACTGGGATCGAAGTCCCACAGTGGAGTCACCAAGTGGGGTGTGCTGACACGGGACTTGCCAAGTTGTTGACCTATCTGCATCCTGAAGCTCGATCGGGGAATGGAAGCATTCGCATATTGGGGCTGTGACCCCTGCAGCCCACGGGTATCTGATCGAGAAGCATACCCTGGGTAAATCTCTTGGCCTTGGCCCACCTCACCCATATCTGTTTCAGCCCTAAGATAATCTCCTGCGGCTTGATTACGTTCTGTTCCTCCGCCCCAATGGCTTGTACCGAACGAAATCCAGCTCGTTCTGCTCTTGTGCTGCAAAGATATCGTACTCCTCTGCAGGAGCTATTCCGTCATATCTTACTCTTGCTCTACGCCCTCATGGGCCATTACTGTACTCTTCCCTCGGGATATTCGAACCGTTTCTGGCATTCTGTCTTCTATATAATCCCTAACGGCTTCTCTTTAGTATCATATCTTTCCATATACGTTTGAGTATCATTTGATCCACCATCACAAAGTCAGGTATTCAAGCACGAGCCAACAGCAATCATTCCTTAGCATCAGACTGCCATTGTTAGTTTCTTGGATTTTGGATCATCATTACCTCCACAAGACTTTCAGCACCAAGAGCAAGAGACGCAACCTCCTGAGCCTCACTCGGAAAATCATCGACTGCACACTTTTGCAGATTCCGTCTGCAAACTCTCAATACAGAACTACCATTCCTGGTGTGACCCCACACACGTATCGACTCCAGCACAACCATAGTGTACCGCAAGAAAAATGTCAGCCTATTCATCCTCCTCTCAGGACGATCCGATCTACAGCACTCCCGGGCCACAGCAGTACATGCTTGTTACTCCAGGGATGTCGAGTGACCCCAGAAGTTTGAGTCAAGTTAGTCCTGGATTCATATACGTAATATTTCCTAAATCTATGATTGCTTTCTACGGTTCCTGCATTCCCTATACGTTTACCGTCATTCACACTCTATACCGTTCCTCTTTCTATTCCTCTTCCTCATACGATCAGTTCTTTCCAGGTCCTACGTTATGACGTCGTCAACTCAAGATCAGAATGGCAGTAGAGTTGACAACTGAGTCTCTAGGGTGACAAAGATCAGCTCATTCATTCCCTGCGCACCCGGCGCGTCAACACCCTCACCGAGCTGCGGCGTATCGAGAAGATCTTTGCACACTTGGACTCGGCCGACGTCACGGAGCCTATGACCAGTGCCTGGGCTCATTACGTCAATTCCAACAACCTCCTGAGCGAGCTGCGCGGCCTTACGAAAAATTACCCCTTCAGCTCGGAGTGCCTCGATGAAGCCAAATGGTTGGTCATTGGGGATCCGGCCAGCACCAGAAGTTGGAACTATTGCTGGCTGGTGCTCAACAAGATCCAAACCGAGTATGATCATAAATGAACTTTGCCGTTGACAAAGCGCCGCGCATGCTGACGGAGGTACAGCCAACTGATCGCGAAACACGCACGACTGCTGGCCGCCAAGCCGGCGATGTGGGGAGGCCAGGCGCCCACGGCCGCCGGTGCCGATCAATTAGCTACCGCTTGCGCCAACGAGTGGAACCGAGCTCTGGGGCTCATGCTCAGGCACTGGGACACACCTCCGAGTACGACTGGTTATTAAATCGATTTGATTCAAGGGGTCCCAAGCATTTGGAATCTCACCGCCGGTTTCCAAGCCGCTGGATTAACATTAGATCAACGCGGGTGGGCCAAGGTCCCTTGACAGGGTGCCCCTACTCCCAGTCTGTCGGACTTGGCCATACCCACTCGTTCAAATACAGAGGCTCATGCGGATTCTTTTCCTTCTTGCGTACATTTTATAGCATAGCGTTCGGCCACCGTTAGAAGAATTCTCTTTTCGTTTCATGTCTTCGCTTGAGAGTTATTCATTAGGCTCCATCCTATAAGGGAAGAGGCGTCACGCAGTCTATGCTCTTTTCTGGACCATCAAATTGCAAGCAGATTCAGATTTCCAATTCTCTGGTCTGACAAGCCTGCCGTGATATGACCAATCCATCCACCCCTACCTCCTTACTCCTGCCAATGGTAGAGAGAAAAAAGCCCTTTCGTGCCCTCTGCCCACTCAGGAAGCACCACCTCACTTATTTCAAGCTTCACCGCCACAGTTGACTAATCGCCATCACTTAGTAATCTTGCGCACCACCCAAATCTTAGCACCCAAGGTATTGACATCATAATTGATGCAATCACAAAGGCAATCAACTAACGTACCCTCAACTTATTAACCCCACTGTCCCATCCATGCCCACTTACAGCACTTCTGTTACCTCCCCATACTAAACTGAGAATTCGTAAGCGTGACCGCTCTTCCGTACGCGCACGTCCATCCGGAATAGCCCTAACACCGTCCTGGCGGACTGGAGGCGGAGCCTCCGGTATTCGTACCTGCCCTACATATTGTACCTAGGTACAAATGCCCCAGGTATCGAGGAGGGTGGCAAGGAAGGATGGAGCCCTGTACGTCATCTCATTCATCGACAACGGGTTTCTGTGACAGGGGAGGCGTAGGGTTGCGTTCCGATGACCAGAGGTCGGACCGGTGCGGCCCGGGATTTGGGAGGCTGTGGCTGGATCCTTAGGCCAAGTGTGCGTGGAACGCTATCATTCCGGAGGGATAGCCTTGCCTCAGCTGACGTGGCGATCGGTGGTCGTTGTGCCAAGGCCGTCTGCGTGGTAGGGTTGTGAGCGGGATGTACTGGGGCTCGGTATGTAGATGCACTACCTAACCTCCCGACAGGGCTACGATTACATAGGTTTGGGTGCGCCGGTCCTCAGCTATGGACGGGCCGTTCCCGCACTGGACTGAGTATTCGCATCGAAGAGCTACTTTCGTCTTTGCCCGGTTTCAGAATGCCATTGAGTAAGTGAAGGGTGTCATGGTAACTTTGCTCGCTCTGATCGTAGTCTCCTAAACGTTTGTTCCGTCAAAAGCAAAAACGCCTCATGATATGCGACGCGCTCTGGCCTCTGTCATAACCTCGTCCCGCCACCGACCAAACGGTCCCAGTCCTGCTGCCCAAACTCCACATACCGCCCCTCCCTCGGTCGGTTCCACAGAACGCGATCATCCTGCGCTCCAGGGACTTGACTCCCCCGGGCTGCGGGGTCGACTCCCTCTTCGCGGAGGTGGACCTTGCTCTGCTTGTTATTGTGCATCGGTGTCATGGCGCCGACAATTCGCAGGAAAACCGGCACAGCGTACCGCGGCAGGGAGGCGTTGGCGTGCTTGAACAGCGCGTCGAAATCGAAGCGGTCCCTCTCCTCCGGCGGGATGAACAATGCCGCGCATCCCGCACGGCCGTCATGCCCCGGTACCAGGACGCCGTAGACGTTGGCCTCGATGACGCCGGGAAAGCGGCCGAAAACCTCGGCCACTTCGGCCGTGCTGACGTTCTCGGATTTCCAGCGGTAGGTGTCGCCGAGGCGGTCGAGGAAGAACCATCGGCCGTCTGGGGTTCGACGGAGGGCGTCGCCGGAGCGGTACCAGAGATCGCCTTTCGTGAAGACGTCGCGAGCGATTTTCTTCGCGGTGGCGTTGGCGTTGCGCCAGTAACCGGCAAAGGCTTGCTCGTTGGGGATCTGGACCATGATTTCCCCGCCTTCTTCGAAGGACTTCCGTATAGCGAAGCCCACGTTTGGATCTCTGACGATTTCGTTGGTTGTGGGGTCGATTTCGACGGGCACGTAGATATTTCGGTAGATGTGGCGAAGGAGGGCGCCGTGATGCCCGACGCAATTGGCTCGATAGTCACCTCGGCTCCAGTTGACAAGGCCCCAAACTCCTTCCGTACTGCCAAAGAATTCCGCCACCTCCGGCACACCGAAGCGTTCGCGGAATCTGATCCACACGTCCGGTCGGAGTCCGTTGCCGTACATGCATCGCACTTTGTGCTTCCGCTCCAACGGGTGCGGCGGCGCTGCCAGTAGATACCTGGCCGTCTCGCCGACGTAAACGAAGAAGGTAGCCTTCGAGTCATGGACATCGTTCCAGAAGCGACTGGTACTGAATCTCTTGCCAACACAGAGACCTGTTCCCCCCATCATACACATCATTGCCGCCATGCCACCCGTCCCGTGATATAACGGCATGCAGACATACCACGTATCTCCCCCGGGCCCTGGTTTCTGACCCCAGGAGTTGGAGTGAAATTCGACACTGGTCCAACCACGGGCCGTGCTGTAGGAGCACCCTTTTGGCATGCCGGTTTTACCGCTGTCGACGATGTGTCAGTACACCTCCGTTAGATCTCTGCGATCTTGACGTGCCTTGTGTACAGTAAACACATTGGAAAATCTCCTTTCACCCCTGCTCGGTATTCGTGCCCCGGTACTTCTGCTTTGAACGACGAGATCTCCCGCTTCAGCTCCTCCGTGAGTACTCGAACATCCATCCCCAATTCTTCCCTAATCCTATCTCCAACCTCCTGTATCCGGGCTTGGCACCCGTTCTCTTCATCCGCCAGCAAAACACTTGCTCCAGACACTCTCAAGCAATGCAGCAATGCCTCACCGTTGAGGTTGTAGTTGATGAACGCCGGCGCACATCCAATCGCCCATAGGCCCAGCCAAGCGAACATGAACTCTGGTGAGTTTTGCAGGTAGAAGGCGACCAGCTGCCCAGGCCTCACCCTGACCGAGAGGAAATAATGTGCATACCGACATGCCTGGCCGTGCGTCTCCTGCCATGCGTACTCGCCGGCGCGAGACCATATAGCACGAGCCGAGGGATAGCGCGCGACGGCCTCGGCGAAGAAATACCACAGGGACTGACGGTTTTGCTCCACTGTTGGAGACGGGGGACAACTGTTAGCTGGCTGAAGCGACGGCCGGTCTTTTAGTCACGAGCAAAAGATATAAGACATACCTGCTTCTGCATAGAGCTTTTCCGATTGCTTGTAGCGTCGCAGGAACCAGAGATCCTTACTCAAGTGTAGTTTCGCATCGAGGTATGCTGCCGCAGCGGAGGTACCCACGACTGCTGCCGTCGCAGCTAGATCCCTGTCAGAGCTTCCGCCGCTAGGGGAAATGGGCAGGAGTGATGACCTAGAGCCATGATTGCGGTTTGCTGTAGTTAGGACAGTCGAATATAGTGTCAATTGCAGGTTGGAGAAGGGTAAAAGTCAAATGGAAGAAGCTGAGCTACATTACCGGAAGAAAAGGTAGCATATACCATAAATAAATGCTCCAGGAGACGGCATTATTGATTGCGTTCTAGCCTCTCCAAGCTTGCTCCGCTTTGGGTCGCTCTGTCAAGCGATGCTGCGTATCTATAAGGGAATGTATAGATGGTCACTGGAGAGTTTCGATCCAGACACATCCGCCGAAGTGCGGACTCGGAGCCCTAACTACATCTACAGCAACCCTAGACACACGCCATTCTCCTGGCATATTTGAATGCTGGGAGCCACATTGAGAGCTACCTTTGCATTTCGTTGCCAGAGTCTCTTTGACCTCACACAAGTACAGCGATCGGCTCGTAGATCAGAGGTTGAGTCTTAAGCAGCTCGAATGCTTCGGCCCGGACATGCTCTCAGACACTGCAACAGCTCTCCGGCCTTTGCTCTTGCGAATCCTTGTCCTTTGTCATCGATCCCTAGCCCTACAATCACTTCATCGTCCAAAAAGCCCGTGTTCTTCCAGATCGCTTCGTCCCCTTGCCGCCCCCAGGCGTACGCGATACTTACCGAGTAGGTAAAGTAAGCCCAGTGATCCTTGCCGACAGAACCCTTTCCACCTTTTCCGCGAGCATGTTGAACACTCCCAACATTCGTCGGATCGTCGTCCCAATTCTGCTCGGCGCTCCATCCCGAGGCAGTTTCGTTAGCCAGAAGAATCGGGTGCTGAGAGATGCCGAGCATACTGAAAGGTGCCACAGCGGACCAAACGATAAAGTAGCGCTCATACCTCAGAGGCAGCTTTAGTGAATTCGGATGCTTCCGGTGAACGATAGCGAAGAAAACGGTGTTCGCGGCGTTCGGCTCGCACCCTCCATCGGCTCGTTTACAGAGTACCAGACGCAGAGAGTTGGTGGCTTGATGCCATGTTCCACCCGTCTTAGACATATCAGACTTATCCGGTGCCACGTCTCTTAGACATGCTTGCTCCAAAGGATCCGTCAGATTCGGCGTAGTCAAACCATTGCCGAGGAGCTTGGCAAAGGTGCGGCCACCGTGAGGGGACACTTCATAGTGTATGTACGCCTCGGAGTTGGTGAAGAACAGCATCCAATTCTTCTCGATCGCAGACCGAGTGTTCGCAGGGTTGCGAGTAAGTTCGGTGAGGGTTGGATATGACATGAGCGGTCCGAGGGACGGATGAGTAGGAGATGAGGCAAGGAGATCGGCGAGTCTGGGGTACAGGCTCCGAAGATCGATTACCCAGAGACCGAAGCAGGCATAACGCGATCTGAGAGACCAGAACCATCAGTCCATACACGAGTGGTGAACCCAAGAGTAAGGAAAAGCTCACTGCGTATTGACCATCATCAATGGCTCCCCCTTGCCACTCCAGAAGATTCTTGGGTCGTGGAACCCTGGAATGTCCACATAAGTTCCGAATTTGCCTTCGCACTTTTCCGCCGGTGTAGGTGGGACACTCAGCGTTACTGGAGCTGTCGCACACCTCATGCCTCCCGCTATTCCCACATATCCTATGTCATCTTCCGAGCATTGTTTCTCACCCTCCTTGCTGCCTTTGCCAGATCCGACGTAGCAGATGTTCGCCTCGCATAGCACGTTCTCTTGGTGGTTCCCATCTGTCACGATCCGACTCACAACCAAGTACTGATTCTCCGACCAATAGGGCAAGGAGACGATGGTTGGGTTCCAATATACTCTCTTATCGTCTTTCACTGGGTTCGAAGGAATTAGGGAGATGTTCTGGACGATATTTGCAAGCCTGATATGATTTGTGTATCGGTTGGGGCGAACAGGGCATTCGAAGAGGCTCGCAAGGTATGGATTGAATATCGGTCGTGACCAGGTCGATATTGGTAAAGACCCGTTGATCGATTTGGAGGTAGGCTCCTTCGTGTGGCTGTAGTAGTGTTCATGTGGTGGAGAAAGATGATTACCAGAGATGTTCGAGATCGGAAAGATATGGGGCTTCAAGTCCGAAATCGGAACGCGGATGCCTTCCGGTGGGGGAGGCGGCTGATGGAGGACGAAAGATGGAATCGCATTTGGAACGTGAAAGCTAGATTTATAGAGTAAGATGAAAGCGAGAATCGTGAGTGCTGGTACGAGGAAGCGCCGCAATGGAGGTAAATAGATCATTGCGATGGGTTGGCCGAACAATCTTATTATTTACTTTGGCGAGGGATTCCTGGAATTAGGGCTAGTGTCAAACTTAGCATCTCGTTTCTGTAATGCAAGGTAACAGACGGAGATTTCACACACCTAGGTAGTGTATAGTACCGTATTCAGATATACCTTCCGGCTGCAGATGAGTCACAGTGGATTACATGCAATTAACACGGTTCCGTTGTCAGGGAAGTATCCAGACACCACGTAAGAATTGTTCCAGCAGTAAGGTAAGGTATTCACCTCAAGGTACATTTATATACATGACCAATAGGTCTATATACCGTATGTGCCTTGAAGACCTGCGGAGCTTAGCCTAGTATAAGACGTTGGTTTAAGCAAAACATCCAAGAGCCCTCTCGAGCATGCAGTTGTCCTGGTAATTCGTTGACCCATTGAAGACAGAGAAATCAATCAGCTTACACCCATTTATGAACACCTCACGCCATATACGTAAACTTCCCATATGCTCTTGACACCTCCAAGCATCATGCGTATTCAAGCCCATGTACAACGCAGAGACCCCTCAACACCTCTAAGTTAACTTCGCCGTGTGGGAACAGATTCATCTCAGCAGTCTTCGGCGACTACCATCACCATTCTCATGTC
>JAABUU010003392.1_pt1 | contig 20382 bp, 15 predicted proteins | sample 5559301 | NCBI WGS metagenome assembly JAABUU01 (sample SAMN10711884, study PRJNA513360) | rock metagenome | isolation source: Antarctica rocks | place: Antarctica: Victoria Land, Richard Nunatak white | reverse complement strand
CACGGGAGTCGGCATGCCGCCGGTGCGCCACCGGCGGGGATGCAAATCGCGGTATGCTGCCCCTGGCGTGGGTGGCGGGCACGGCGGTCGTCATTGAACCTGGTGCCCTCAGCCCGAACGGGAGTCTGACCCGGATACCCCGAAGCACCAGTGGTTGCTGCCCCGGTCACCGGGAGCGCGTAGGAGAGCTTTTCCGCACAGGGTATCCACGCCCGCCGTCGCCACGCCGCGGTCAAGGAGGAGGAGGGAGGCGCGATGGAGGTGCTTTTTCCGCGCTGTGCGGGCATCGATGTGCATAAGCGCACGGTCGTCGCCTGTCGCATCGTGCTGACGGACGACGGCGAGTGGCTCCGCGAGACGCGCACCTACGGCACGACGACCGAGGACCTGCTCCGCCTGTCCGACTGGCTCGCGGCGGGCGACTGTACGCATGTCGGATTGGAGAGTACGGGGGAATTCTGGAAACCGGTCTTCAACATCCTGGAGGGCAGTTTCACGGTCTGGCTGCTCAATGCGCAGCGTGTCCGCGCCATCCCTGGCCGGAAGACGGATGTGCGGGACGCGGAGTGGATCGCGGAACTGCTGCGCCACGGGCTGGTGGAGCCCAGCTTCATCCCGCCGCGCCACCAGCGCGAGTTGCGCGAGCTGACCCGTCAGCGCACCAACTTCGTGCGCGGCCGGGCGACACTGGTCAACCGCGTGCAGAAGGTGCTCGAGGGCACGAACCTCAAGCTCACCGCCGTGGTCAGTAACATCGTGGGGGTCTCGGGACGGGCGATCCTCGCCGCCCTGCTTAACGGGGAGGAGGACGTGACCCTGCTCGCCGACCTGGCAAAGGGCAAGCTCCGCAAGAAGCGCGACGAGCTGGAGCGGGCGCTCAGCGGCCGACTCCAGCCGCATCACCGCTTCCTGCTGACCGAGCTGCTTGCCCAGATCGATGGACTGGACGAGACGATCGGCCGCTTCGACGCGGAGATCGCCCGGCTGTGCACGGTCAACGAGGAGGAGGTGGTCGTCGCGCTGCTGGACACGATCCCCGGCATCGGCCGCGCGATGGGCGAATTGCTCGTCGCCGAGATCGGGATCGACATGACCAAGTTCCCGACCGCAGCGCACTTGGCGGCGTGGGCGGGCGTCGCCCCGGGCAACAACGAGAGCGCCGGGCGGCAACGGTCGGGGCGGACGCGCAAAGGCAACGCCTGGCTGAAGACGGCGCTGGTGCAGGCCGCCCACGGCGCGGCGCGCATGAAAGGGACTGCCCTCGCGGCAAAGTACCAGCGTGTTCGCGCCCGGCGTGGCGCGAAGCGGGCCATCATGGCGGTCGCCCATCGGCTGCTGATCATCGCCTACCACGTCATCGCCCGGCGCGAGCCCTATCGCGAGCTCGGGGCCGACTACCTGGAGCGTCGCCAGCCGGTGGCCATCGTCGATCGGCTGGTGCAACGGCTGCGACAGCTGGGGGTCGAGGTGACCGTGATGGCCGAGGGGCAGAGCGCCCCTCGGCCGACCCAGGCCATGCCCGCAGCGGTGCCCTGAGAAGGGGATTTGCAGGAGAGGCTCAGCAACAACAGCGCCTCTAATTTTGGCGGTAATTCGGTAGTCATGAGCGGCCCCTTTAGCAATGGCAATGGGGGCGGCATCGGCAACGCTGGCGTCCTCAACGTCAGCGGCACGACGTTCAGCGGGAACAGTGTCGCGGGGTCGGGCTCCGGCGGCGCGCTGTTCAATGGTCCCAATTTCTTTCGCGGCATGGCCGGCAAGGCTGGACTCAAGCCCGGTGCGCGCGCCGCGAGCGTCGACACCGTCGCGACGCTGAGCAATAGCACGCTGAGCGGGAATGTCACCACCAATGGTGGTGCGGCGATCCTGAACGACGATAACAGCACAGTGAATCTCACCAACGTCACGATCGCCAATAATGCGAGCGGCATCCTCAATCGGACCGGCGATACCAACACGAATGGTGTGATCGCTGTCCAGAACTCGGTCGTCGCCGGCAACAGCGACTACAACTGCTCCGGCACGATCGCAAATGGCGGCTACAACATCGACAGCGCGGCGACCTGCGCCTTCGGCACGACCGGCGGCAGCGTGTCGAACACCGACCCGCAGCTCGGCTCACTGGCGCTCAACACCCCTGGCACCACGCAAACCCACGCCCTGGCGGCGACCAGTCCGGCGATCGACAAGGGGAGCAACGCGATCTGCGCCGCAGCCCCGGTCAATAACGTCGATCAGCGCGGCGTGCCCCGCCCGCAAGGCGTGGCCTGCGACATCGGCGCGTATGAGTTCGTCCCGGTGACAAGCCCGTCACCGAGCCCATCGCCGAGCCCGTCGCCGAGCCCGGTTGGTAACTTCACCGTCGCCCTCAGCACGACCGGCAGCGGCAGCGTTAATCCGGGTGCGGGGAGCTACACCTATCCCTCCGGCTCCACGCAGCCGTTCACCGCGACCCCGGCGAGCGGCAATGTCTTCCTCGGCTGGACGGTGGACGGCACCTTCGTCGGCTTCGGCAATCCGCTGAACCTCCCCGTCACCAAGAATCGCACGGTCATCGCCGCGTTCGCCCCGATCCCGTCCTTCTGCGACGTGACCACCAGCACCGCGAACTACACCGCGATCACCCAACTCGCGGCGCGCGGTGTGATCTTCGGCGCGGACAACCCGAACGGGGCCGGGAAGTGCTTCGCCGGCGGCGAGTACTTGCAGCGCATCCACGTCGCCGGCTTCGTCGCCCGGCTCTTCGGCTGGGACAAGGAGGACCACGGCAGCACCTTCACCGACAAGGGCTTCGTGGACAATGACCTCTGGCGCAACGCCGGGACACTCGCTTTCTACGATGTCGCGCGCGGCTACCGCGACGGCACCTACGATCCAATCGGCAATGTCCTCCACGCCCAGGTGGTCAGCTTCGTCAGTCGCGCGATGGTCCGCAAGGGCTACTGGACGGCGCAAAGCGACAACGGCACCTACTACAGCGCCGTGCCGATGGCCTCCGGCCACCGGCAGGACGCGGTAACCTTCTACACCTACGCGGGGAACATCCCCGGCACCAGCGCCCCGACCGACAGCTGGGGCGGCGACACCGGCTACAGCGGTCAGAGCACGCGGAGCTACTTCGTGCAAGTGCTCTGGCAGGCGTACAGCAGCTACTTCAGCACCAACCGCATCCCGTAAGGAGCGGGCGGGGTACGAGGTAAAGAACGCGAGGGGCGGGTCGCCGGACTCGCCCCTCATCTCGTTTCCCGGCGGGGAGGGCGAGACCCCGGTGTATACTCTCCCACGATGGAAGGAGGAGCGATGGTCGAACGATTTGCCCGCCGCACGGTCCGCGAATTCGATCCCTACGAGTGGGAGGCGTCGAGCGAGACGGTCGGCGCGCGCCACGGGCTCAAGGTCAGCGAGGTGCTCCGGTTCGATCTCAATACCTCGCCCCATGCGCCCGCGATCTGGGACCAGGCGATGGAGGCGGCGCGCGCCGAGCGGATCCCCAACGAGTATTTCGACACCGCCTACGCCGAATTGGCGAGCCTGATCGCCCCGTACTGCAACGTCGACGAGGATCAGCTGGTGATCGGGGCGGGGGCCGATGAGATCCTCGACGTGATCGCCAAGACCTTCCTCGACAACGGCGACGCCGCCGTGATCCCGGTCCCCACCTATTCGATGTACGCGATCTGCACCCGCCAGCTCGGCGCGACGGTCCGCACCGTCCCGCGCGACGCCGACTTCGCGCTCGACGAGGCCGCGACCCTCGCCGCCGCCGAGGGGGCGAAACTCCTCTTCATCTGCAACCCGAACAGCCCCACCGGCAACCCCGCCGACCCGGCGGCGCTCGAACGGATCATCGCCGCCGCGCCCTGCATGGTGGTGATCGACGAAGCCTACGCCGAGTTCCAGGAGTGGTCGGCGATCCCGCTCGTCGCCAAATACCCGCACCTGATCGTCGTCCGCACGATGTCCAAAGGCTTCGGGATGGCGGGGATGCGCCTCGGGTGGGGGGTGGCGCAGCCCGAAGTTGCCGCGCTGATGAACCGGGTCCGCCCGCCCAACAGCGTCAGCGAGGTGACGGCGCGGGTCGCCGCCGCCGCCCTGCGCGATCTCGACGGGATGCGCGCGCACGTCGCGGCGATCGTCGCGGAGCGCGAGCCCTTCGCCGAGGCGCTGCGGTCGTTCGGCGCGCACGTCTATCCCTCGGTCACCAACTTCGTGCTGACCCGCTGGCCCGATGTCGAGACGGCGCAGCAGGTCTACGCCGGGTTGGAGCGGCGCGGCATGGTCGTCCGCAACTTCTCGCAGTCGCCGCTGATCCCCGCGCATCTGCGGATCACCGTCCGCACCGCCGAGGAGAACGCGCGCCTGATCGAGGCGCTGGGCGAGATCGTCCCGCCGCTGGCGACGTACTGACACGAGCGGGTTGGCACGCGCCGTGCGCCTATAAGGCGTAAGGAGGTGCGAACGATGGATCAGTTCGTGATGCAGGGAGCCAGGGCGGTCGATCTGAACGGGACGGAGATCGGGACGGTCGATCGGGTCTATCGCGAGCGCGCGAGCGACACGATCCTCTCGGAGCCGATCGGTGGCGAGGCGCGTTTCGGCAGCGGCTATTTACAGGTCGGGGCGCGGGTGACGGGCCTCGGGCGGACCCTTTACATCCCCTTCAGCGAGATCACGGACGCGGACGAGCAGGGCGTGCATATCAACGTCCACAAGGACACGGTCGAGAACCGCGATTGGGATCTGCGCCCGGCCCAACTGGACGAGCCGCAGTGGCAAGGGGCCTGATTGCCCTCGCCGGGTGCTCGTACTCCGCGACCACAACCATCGGGGAAGCAGCGTTCCGAAGCTGTGGTGCCCCGCCGATCTGACGATCGGCGGGGCGCTGCTCTGTCTGGCGGTGGGCACGAACGCGACGACGAAGCTTATCGCCAGCGGGTCAGCACCGCCTCGCGCGCGAAGAGGCGTGAGGCGGCCAGGAGGGTCAGCGCCGCCAGGAGCGCCAGCACGACGGTCAGCCCCACCGCCAGGGCCGGGCTGAGCACCAGCCGCCCGGTCACCTGCCCCGCCACGAAGGTCACGACCGGCAGGACCAGCACACCGGAGATCTGCTGCGCTGTGCGCGGGTCGTGGACGCGCGCCGAGATGCCGACCATCAGCGCGATCGTGACCAGCGCCAGGAGCGGGGTGCAGAGGATCAGCACGGTCAGCCAACCGGGGGTAATCACGGCGGCGACCACGCGCGGCGAGACGGCCAGGGCGCGCACGCCGAGGACGAAGAGGCCGCCGAGGAGCCAGGTCACGGCCACCGCCGGGAGGAGCGCGGCGAGGGTCTTGCCGAGGAGGAGTTGCCAGGTCCGTAGCGGCGAGGCGAGCAGCGGCTCCAGGGTCCGCCCGGCCTTCTCCCCGACGATGCTATACGCGGCGATCACGCTGGGGATGATCAATGGCAACAGGAAGAAGAAGACCGAGAGTTGCTGTCCCAGGATCGCCTGCCCGAACTCCCGCCCGCCCAGGCCGACGAGGAGGGGGTTCGCGTCGGTCAGGGTGTTGTCCTGCGGCGCGCTATCGGGCGCGCGGCGGACCGCCCAGAGGCCGAGGAGCGGCAGGATGGTCAGCATCAGCGCGGGGCCGAAGGTGCCGAGCAGGATCAGCCGATCCTGGCGCAGTTCGAGCCATTCCTTGCGGAGGATCACCCATACCCGATTCATGCGCCCACCCCCGCCTCGCTCGCCGCACGCTCGCCCAACAATTCGAGATAGACCTCTTCCAACGTGTGCTCCTGCGGCGTCACGTAGCGAACCGGCGCGCCCGCCGCCACCAGCGCCGCCACCAATGCCGGGTTGTGCGCCTCCGGCTCGTCGATCGCCACCGCGAGGCTGTCGGCAACGATCGCCACGTCGCGGACGAAGGGGAGGGCGCGCGCCGTCGCGGCCCACGGCGCGGCACCATCGGCGATGGTGACGCGCGTGCCCTGCCCGAAGAGCTTGGCGCGCAGGCGCGCGGGCGTGTCGAGGTGGAGCAGATGCCCACGGAAGATGCCGATCAGATCGCAGAGTTCGTCCGCGTCGGCCAGATTATGCGTGGTCAGGAAGATCGTGCGCCCATCCGCGCGCAACTCACGCACGAAGTCACGGACGATCTTCGAGGCTTCGGGGTCGAGGCCGACGGTCGGCTCATCGAGGAAGACGATCTGCGGCTCGTGCAGCAGCGCCCGCGCGATCGCCAGCTTCTGGCGCATCCCGCGCGAGAAGCCGCCGACCGGGTCATCGCGCCGGTCCCAGAGTTCGAGGAGGCGCAGATAGCGCTCGGTCTGCCGCGCCGCCTGTTTGCTATCGAGGTCGTAGAGTTGCGCGAAGAAGAGGAGATTCTGCCGCGCGCTGAGGCGCTCGTAGAGGCCCGGTGCCTCGGTCAGCAGCCCGACCGAGCGGCGCAGCGCCTCGTTGTGCTCCCCCAATCGATAACCTGCCACGCAGGCGGTGCCGCCGGATGGCGCGATCAGCGCGGTCAACATCCGCACCGTGGTCGTCTTCCCGGCCCCGTTCGGCCCCAGGAAGCCGAAGACCGTCCCGCGCGGAATCTGTAGCGTCAGTTCGTCCACCGCCGTGCGCGCGCCGAAGCGCCGCGTCAGGCCGGTCGTCTCGATCGCGAACGCCGTCATGCCACCTCACCACCGCCAATTGCCGGGCATCTCGCTCGCAGGTCGCGTCGACCGACGGCGGGGACACCTCTCACAATGGTAGGGCGGAAGTGAAGCAGCGCCTATGCGCCATTTCGGCCAGGACAGCGCGCACGATGCGGCCAAAGAACCGGGAGAAAAGTCCCGATGAGTGGGCGGAATAGGGAGCGGCCCTCACCCCGGCTCGGCTCCGCTCGCCACCTCTCTCCCTATCAAGGAGAGGGGTTTCGTTGCGGGGTGGGCGGGGTATGGCAGGCACCCTCACCCCCGCCTCGCTGACGCTCGGCACCCCCTCTCCCCATCCGAGGAGAGGGGGCATCGCTATTGCTCACGCTTATAGCTTCCACCAAGGCGGCTGGCGATGCGATAGTAGCACTCCAGTCCCCGGAGGGGACTTTGTGGCCGCAGCCTCTAGCCGGGATTTTAATCCCGGTCCCATCCACTCCCACCCCACATCGCCCAGTCCGCACAGGCGGACTTCGCGGCGGCGCAGCCGCCTTCAGCCGGGGGGTTCAACCCCTCGGCTGACCCACGATGGGGGCGGTCCTACGCCGGTGCGGCCCTCACCCCGGCTCACCACCCACCGCCCAGGGAGCACCCCCTATCAAGAAGAGGGGGTTCGCTGCAAATCTCTACTTTTCTCTTCTCGTCTCTCCCTTTCGTCCTCTATGTCTCTGCGCCTCCTGTTCCGTCCCTTCTCTCCCTCGTTCTCTGCATCTCTGCGTCTCTGCGGCGACCCCGTGTCCCACGCACGATCAGAGGTATTTGGCGAACCAGCCGACGATCCGGCGCACGCGCTCCAGGCGGTGGAGCGGCTGACCGCTGCGGGAGAGTTCGTGCCCTTCGTTCGGGAAGCGCACGAACTCGGCGGTCTGCCCGAGGTATTTCAGGGCGGTGAAGAATTGCTCCCCTTGCTCGATCAGGCAGCGGAAGTCGTGCTCGGAGTGGATCAGCAGCAGGGGGGTATGCGCGTTGCGGACGTGGATCAGCGGCGAGCGCTCGCGGTAGAAGGCTTCGGCCTCCCACGGCGGGCCGCCCCATTGCAGATCGTTGCCGATGTAGCCGATGTCGCTCGTCCCCCACTTGGAGGTCATGTTGCAGATCGAGCGCTCGGTGATCGCAGCACGGAAGCGGTCGGTCTGCGTCACGATCCAGTTCGTCAGATAGCCACCGTAGGAACCCCCGGTCACGGCGAGGCGCGCGGGATCGATCCACGGCGCGCGCGCGATCGCCGCGTCGACGCCGAGCATCACGTCCCGATAGTCGCCGCCGCCCCAATCGTCGTTCGAGCCGAGGGTGAAGCGCTCGCCGTAATTGGTGCTGCCGCGCGGATTGGTGAAGAGGACGCCGTAGCCGCGCGCGGCCAAGAGCTGGAAGTCGAACAAGAACATGTTGCCGTAAGCGGCGTGCGGCCCGCCGTGAATCGAGAGGATCAGCGGGTAACGTTCGCCCTCCTGCATCCCCACCGGGGGGACCAGCCAGCCCTCGATCGGCCACCCCTTCGCGCCCGCATACTCGAACGCCTCTGGCTCGGCGAGCGTCACTTCCGCGAAGAACGCGCCGTTCACCTCGGAGAGGTGGCGCGGGTTCGCGGCGGGATCGCGCGGATCGGCGCAGTAGATATCGCCCGGATTGCGGTTGTCGGCCAGGTTAATCGCGAGGGTCGTCCCCGCCGCGCAGAAGGCGAACGCCTGCACCTGTTGCCCGCGCGCCTCGACGACGCGCGTCGGGGCGCTACCATCGAGCGGCACGCGCCAGAGGGGGGTATCGCCGCGCGACGAGGCGAGGGTGTAAAGGGCCGCACCCTCCGGCGACCAGACCGGTCGCGCCGCCGCGAGGCCCGCGCGCATGTCGGTCCCCACCGCCAGCCCCATGCTGCGATCGAGCGCCGCCGTGAGGTTGTGCGGCACGCCGGAGCCGTCCGCCGCGACGATCCAGAGGTTGGCGTTCCCCCCGGCGGTGTTCGCGCGGGTATCCCCGACAAACGCAATCAGTTGTCCGTCCGGCGACCAGGCGGGCGCATCCGCCGGGCCATCGCCGGTCGGCAGGCGACGCGGCTCGCCGGTGCCATCCGCCGCGATCACCCAGAGGTCGGTGCCATCGGTGCGGTCGATCTCGTCGCCGGGTCCGACCTTGGCGACGCAGACGATCTCGCGGCAATCGGGCGACCAGGAGGGCGCGCTATAGCCCCATTCGCCGCTCGTCAGTCGCGTCTCCGCGCCGGACAGATCGACGGTCCAGAGGTGGCTGCGCCGCCCGTTGGTGAAACCGACGCCGTCGCCCTTGTAGCGGATGCGGTTGGTCGTCACCACATCGTCGGTGACACGCTCGCCATCGGCGATCGCGTCGTCCGGCGCGAGGGTGCCGGCGTTGCCCGCCTCGTACTTCTCGCTGCGGACGAACGCGAGCCGGGTGCTGTCCGGTGCCCAGGCGAAATCGCTGATGCCGCTGTCGCCGCTCGTCAGCACGCGCGCCTCGCCGCCGATCCCGCTGGTGGGGATGATCCAGAGTTGCTTGCGGCCCTTGTCCGCGCGGTCGGCCAGGAAGGCGAGCCAGCGACCGTTCGGCGACCAGCGCGGCTGCGCCACCGTGCGCGGCCCATGCGTGAACTGGACCGCCTCACCGGGCATCCCCGCCGATGGCACGAGCCAGAGATCGCTCAGGTAGGCATCGGTTTCGCGGTCGAGGCGCGTCTGCACGTAGCAGATCGCCGCGCCATCGGGGCTGACCGCCACATCGCCCACCATCGCGATCCGAAAGAGATCCTCGGGCTGGATACCGCGCGGCATGTGCTCTGCCATCATGTTCCCTTTCTGTAATGACGAATGACGAATAAAGTACGAAGTACGAACTGGGTCGCCACTGATCCGTCACCTATCCGTCACGCGTCATTCGTCATGATCCTGAGTGTGCGAAGGCGATTCAGCGCCGCCGCAACTTCGAGCATTCGCGGGCGGGCGAGGTCGCCGGGATGCTCGTCGGGGCGCTCGGCAAGGAGATCGAGGCCCGCCCGGTCGAGCGCGGTGTCGAGCGCGGCCAGCGTCTCGGCGATCGTGCGGCGACCATCGAGGATACCGCGCGCGGCGGCGTATGCCAACAGGTCACCGATCGCGCGCGTCTGGCTCGGATCGACGATCTGCTCGACCGCACGCAAGTCGATCTCCTCTCCGCCAAACGCGATCTCCTCCGTCCCGCGCGCCCGCACGCGGTCGCGCCCGCGCCGCTCGGCGCTGACGCTCGTCGGATCGGGGATGCGCGCGGGGGGCGCGGCGAATGGCTGCGGCGCGGCGGGTGCGGGCGCACCATCCGCGGCGGCGATAGCGTGGGCGCGCGCCGTCACCTCGCGCGGGCGATAGGCGTCCATCCAGATCACCGTATCGGCCACGCCGAGATAATCGCCCGAGCCGCCGAGGACGAGGATCGTGGAGACGCCGAGCCCCGCGCGCAGATCGCGCACCCGATCGACGAACGGTGTGATCGGCTCGCGCTCGCTCGGCACCAGCCGTCGCATCCGCGCATCGCGGATCAGGAAGTTGGTAGCGCAGGTATCCTCGTCCATGATCAGCGTCCGGCACCCCGCCTCGATCGCCTCCACGATGTTCGCCGCCTGCGACGTGCTCCCCGAGGCGTTCTCGGTGCTGAAACGTGCGGTGCTGCCGCCCGAGGGGAGCGCGCCGATGAAGGGAGAGATGTCCACCCCGGCCACACGCCGCCCGTCCTCGGCGCGGATCACGGTCGCGTCGGCGCGGGATACCACCCGCTCGCGGCCATCGCCGGGGATGTGCTCATAGGGGCCGCGCGCGATCGCCGATAGCAGCGTCGATTTGCCGTGGAAGCCGCCGCCGACGATCACCGTCAGCCCCTCCGGCACCCCCAGCCCCGTGACCGCGCCAGCGTGCGGTGCCTGCAACTCGACGCGCAGTTCGGACGGACTCGCGAACGGCACCGCCCCGGCGAGCGGGCGCTGTGACACGCCACTGACACGCGGCAGGATCGCGCCGTCCGCGACGAACGCCACGAGGCCGCGTTCCGCCAATTGCGCCCGCAACGCGCGCGCATCCTCGACCGTATCGAGGTGCCGCCGCACCGCCGCCAACTCCTCGGCGGTCATGAGGCGCAGCGCCTCCCAGGCGATCGTCGGCAACGTCTCGGTCAGCAGCGCCGCCGCCTCGCGTCCGAGGATCGAGCGCCCCGCCGCCGGCAGTCCGGCACTCAGCCGTAACTCCGCCCACTCGTCCGCGACCCGGCAGGCGCTCCGCTCCAGCACTTCCTGTCCTGGCCCATCGATCCGCACCTCGCCCGATCGTCCCGAGCCCTGCCCCCGCCGCGCGTGGCGTTCGACCGCATGCGCGCCGCGTCGCGCCAGGAAATCGCCGAGCGCGATCCGCCGCGCCCGGCTGTCGCCATCGAGCGCCGGATCGAGCGCGCCCTGTCCCGCGCGCGGCACCCGCACGCGCACGCGCGAGGGCGCGGCGAAGGGGTCGCCCTGGACGTGATCGATAAATAGCGTGACCGCGCCGAGATTCCAGGTACCGCGCAGTTCCTTATAAGCGGGGTACGGACCGCGATCGAGCCGCGCCAGCGCCGCCCGCAACTCCTCACCGGAGCGGGTTCGCCCGTCACGCGGAGGCTCATCGCGGCGCGGCCCCCCGCCCCCATAGCGCGACCCGTGACGACGATCCATCGGCACCCTTTCCGGTACGGTGTTCGCCTCAGAAACACGGAGACGTAGAGTATGAAGAGAAGAGAAAACGACTAGCCACAGAGCCCGCAAGCGCACCGGGCGCACAGAGCACGAGGGAGAGAGGGAACGAAAGGGCGGTTAACAGGATGTACAGAGATATAGAGAGACCGGGGGGGTTTTGCAGGGCGTCGCGAAAGTCACCGATCTCCCTTCCGGCAATCAAGCTACATCAGCTATGTCCCCGTAAAATCGTTTTCCCTCTCCCCCGTTCTCTGCGCGCCCGGTCCGCTTGCGGGCTCTGTACGCCCGGTGCGCTTGCAGGCTCTGTGGCTACCGTCTTCTTCTCCCGTCCCTCTCTGCGTCTCTGTGTCTCCTGTTCCGTCACCCATCATTCCACGAAGCGATAGCCAACGCCCCAGACGGTGACGATCTTCTCGTCGAGCAGGCCGAGCTTTTTCCGCAGGCGCATGATGTGGGTATCCACGGTGCGATCGAAGCCCGCGTAGTCGTCGCCCCAGAGGCGTTCGAGGAGGAAATCGCGGCTGAACGCGCGTCCGGGATTCGAGGCGAGCAGGACCAGCAGATCGTATTCCTTGAGGGTCAGGTCGAGCGGCTCGCCATCGAGGGTCGCGATCCGGTCGGCCAGATCGATCCGCAACGGCCCGCGCACGATCGGCGGCGGCGCGGGCGGCATACTCATGTCGGCCCCGCCCTCCTCGGCGGCGGCGTCGGACTCGGCGGCGGTCGTGTCGAGCGCCACGCGCCGCAGCAGGGCGCGCACCCGCGCCATCAGTTCGCGGATGCCGAAGGGCTTGACCACATAATCATCCGCGCCGACTTCGAGGCCGAGTACCCGGTCGATCTCCTCGGAGCGCGCGGTCAGCATGATGATCGGCACCAGATAATCCTGGCGCACCTGCCGACAGACCGCCAGGCCATCGAGGCGCGGCAACATCCAATCGAGGATCAGCAGATCGGGCTTGGTCTGCCCGACGAGCGCCAGTCCGGTCAGGCCGTCGAACGCCTGATGGACCTTGTGGCCCTCCGCTTCCAAATGTGTGCGAATCAGGTTATTGATCGCGACTTCGTCTTCGACCACCAGGATCGTCGCCACAGCTCTCCTCCCCGGCGCACCGTTCTGGCACCTGCACCTTGTTGTACCATACCGGCCTCGGGTGTGACAGTTCAGGCGCGCTGTCCCTTCGGACAGCTTCGCCCCCATCCTTCGTGCAGGGCGACTATCATGCGCTGGCTGTTACGCTCGGTAGTCGGAGCGGCACCAGCAGGAGGAGCGAACATGATGCAGCACGAGCGGGCGGATGAACTGGCGGCCCTGCGGCGCGAGACCCAGGCGATCTGGGAAGGGAAAGCCGACTACTGGGACGCCCAGATGGGCGAGGGCAACGCCTTCCACAATCAATTGGTCGCCCCGGCGGCGACACGCCTGCTCGCCCCGCAGGCGGGCGAGACGATCCTCGATGTCGCCTGCGGGAACGGGCAATTCTCCCGCCAGTTGGCCGCGCTCGGCGTGCGCGTCGTCGCCACCGATTTCAGCGCCACCTTCCTGGCGCGCGCGGCGGCGCGCACGACCGCGCACGCCGCGCGGATCACCTACCAACAGCTCGATGCCACGGACGAGGCGGCCCTGCTCGTCCTCGGGGCGGGACGCTTCGATGCCGCTGTCTGCAACATGGCGCTGATGGACATGCCGACGATCGCGCCGCTTCTCCGGGCGTTGCGACAACTCCTGAAACCGGGCGGTCGCTTCGTCTTCGTCGTGCCACATCCTTGCTTCAATAACAACGCGACGCGGCTCACCCTCGAAGAGGAGGATCGCGCGGGGGAGTTGCGGGAGACGCGCGGCGTGCGGATCGCCGAATATCTGCACATCCCGCCCGGCAAAGGGGCCGGGATGCCGGGCGAGCCCGCCCCGCACTACTACTTCCACCGCCCGCTGCACGAACTCCTCGGGGAGTGCTGCGCGGCGGGCTTCGCGCTCGATGGCTTGGAAGAGCCCGCGTTCGCGCCGGAAACGACGAGCAGCCGCGCCCTCTCCTGGGCGCACTACCAACAGATACCGCCCGCCCTCGCCGCGCGCCTCCGTCTTTTGCCACGCTGATCGCCCATCGTCGCCCAACACTTGCACAGGCACAGCCCTTGCGGTGCCGAGGAGCAGAAGTATGTCGTGTGCGTGAGGGGAGTGCCGTTATGGCGGGCAAGCGAGTCATCGTCACCGGAGCGACCGGACTGATCGGCAAGGCGGTGTGCAAAGCGTTGCAGGCGCGCGGCTACGACGTTGTCGTCTTCAGCCGCGATCCCGAGTCGGCGCGTAAGAAAGTCCCCGGCGCGGCGGAGTACGTCACCTGGCAGCCCGAAGAGCAGGGTGTGTGGGCGGGCCGGGTCGACGGTGCCTGGGCGATCATCAACCTCGCCGGGGCGTCGGTTGCCGGACGGCGCTGGAACGACGAGTACAAGCGCCAGATCCGCGACTCGCGGGTGGTCGGGACGCGCGGCCTGGTGCGCGCGATCGAGGTGGCGCGCGAGAAACCACAGGTGCTGATCAACGGCTCGGCGATCGGCTACTATGGCTCGCGCAATGCCACGCCGCTCGACGAAGGGGCCGCACCGGGGAGCGACTTCCTGGCCGACCTGGTACGCGAGTGGGAGGCCGAGGCGCTGGCAGCCGAGGCGTTCGGCGTACGCACGGCGCTGATCCGCACCGGCGTGGTCCTCGACAAGAACGAGGGGGCGCTCGCCTTGCAGAAGTTGCCCTTTCAGTTCTTCGTCGGCGGGCCGATCCTGCCGGGCACGCAGTGGATCTCCTGGATCCACCTGGCCGACGAGGTCGGCATCATCCTCTTCGCGCTCGAACAGGATGGCGTGCGCGGCCCGATCAATGCCACCGGCCCCGCGCCACAGACGAGCCACGACTTCAGCGCGGCGCTCGGCCACGCGCTCGGGCGGCCCTCGTGGCTCCCGGTCCCCGGCTTCGCCCTGAAGGTGGCCCTGGGCGAATTCGCCGACACGGTGGTCACCGGGCAACGGGTCATCCCGAAGAAGGCGCTCGAAGCGGGCTACGAATTTCAATACGGCACGAGTGAGGCGGCCCTGCGTGCGGCATTGGGCGCTTGAGCCGCGCCTCCGGTGAGCGACCGCGATACGCTCATTCAGGCAGCACCTCACCCCCATCAAGCGGTGCTAGAACCGACGGTCGCTGTACATGCGCTCTTGACGTGTCGGCAGGCAATCGTGCGAGAATAGGGGCTATCGGGCTGCGCTAAGGGGAGGGGATGATGCAGACGGCGCGACGCTTCGGCACGACAGATATCATCCTCAAAGAAGGCGACATCACGCACGAAACGGTCGATGTGATCGTCAACGCCGCCAATAGCGGTTTGCTCGGCGGCGGCGGCGTGGATGGCGCGATCCACCGCGCGGGTGGGCCGCGTATCCTGGAGGAATGTCGCGCGATCGTCGCGCGTCAGGGCGGCTGCCCGCCCGGTGAGGCGGTCATCACCAGCGCCGGGATGCTGGACGCGCGCTACGTCGTCCATACCGTCGGGCCGGTCTGGCATGGCGGCGGTCATGGCGAGCCTGCGCTGCTCGCCGGCGCCTATCGCGCCAGTCTCGACCTCGCCGCCGAGCACGAGGCGCGCACGATCGCCTTTCCCTCGCTCAGCACCGGCGTCTACCGCTATCCGATCGAGCAGGCCGCGCCGCTCGCCCTCGGCGTTGCGCGCGATTATGCGCTGCTGCACGGCGATTTCAGGGAGATCCGTTTCGTGCTCTTCTCGTCCGAGACGTTCCGCGCGTTCGCCACGGCCCTCGAAGCCCTGGCCGGGGTCGCGGTCCACTGAGGCAGGCGCGGAGCAGCGCAGGAGGCCGCGATGTGCGCCGTTGTCAGCAATGTTCTCCGCGATCTGCATGCTGCGACGCTCGGTCACACGGAGCGGTAACACCTCACGCCCCGTCTACCGCCACCGTAGCGCCGCGCAACGGGTACATCTCCAACGACATCAACTTGACCGCGCCCCCGACCGCCGAGAGCGATACCGCTATATCATGGTCTGGCGTCAGGAAGAGTTCGGTGAGCGCCAGCGCGCCATCGTCGGCGAAGAGTTCGAGCGAGCAGCGGTCGAGGAAGAGCCGGAGCGTCAGCGTTCCATCGTTGAGGGCGAGCGGCACCTCGCGCCGCCCGCCGAACGTCGCCAGCGCCTCCGGGGCGCGGCGCTCGACGAAGAGCTGTCCCGCGTCCGCGTCGTAGCCGAGCACGATCCCGCTCTCCACGCCTTCGCCGATCCCGATACGGAACTCGCCCAAATCTCCAGGCTTAACCGTCAGCAGCACCTCCAGCGCCGTGCTCAGTGGTGGCAGCGCGAGCGGCGCATCGGGCGTGAGGATTTGCGCGTTCCAGCGTTGCACCGCGCCGCGCAATTGTTGCAATTCCGCGACCGGGCGCTGGACGATCCGTGGCCCGTTTGGGGTCTGGCGCAAGGCCAGCGCGCGCGGCAGGGTCAGCGCGCCGCGCCAGGGTGCGGTCGGGAGCCCATAGGCGTAGCGCCAGTTGCTCATCCAGCCGATCGTCAGGCGGCGGCCATCCTCCGGCGGCACGTCGGACCAGCTGATCGCCGCGTAATAGTCGCGCCCCCAATCGAAGGGGAGGACCGTCCCGGCAGGGTCGGCACTCTTGAACGTTTCGCCGTCGAAGTCGCCGACGAAATACTCCATCCACGACCCCTCGGGACCATTCAGGCTGATCAGGAGCACCCACCGCTCCATCCCGTCCGCCCCCTCGATCGGCAGCGGGAAGAGATCGGGGCATTCCCAGACGCCCCCCTGCGAGCCATGTCTCGCGCCGAACTCCCCGGTCGCACGCCACTCCCGCAGATCGGGCGAGGAGTAGAAGCGCGCCCGTTGCCCGACCGTCACGACCATCACCCAGCGCCCCGTCGGGACGTGCCAGGAAACTTTTGGGTCGCGAAAGACCCGCGACCCCGGTGCGGCGATGACCGGATTCTCGGCGTACTTCGTCCAGGTGCGCCCGCGATCGCGGCTGTAGGCCAAGCTCTGCGCCTGCACGCCGTCGCGCCAGTGGGTGAAGAGGGCGATTAGGCCGCTGCCACCGTCGAAGAAGCCACTGCTATCGTGAGGATCCACGACCGCGCTGCCGGACCAGATCGCCCCCAACTCATCCGGGACGAGCGCGACCGGCAGATGCTCCCAGGTGACGAGATCGGTGCTGACGGCGTGGCCCCAGCACTTCGCCGCGCCCGCCCCGCCGATGTCGGGGACATACTGGTAGAAGAGATGATATTCCCCCATGTAGTAAACGAGTCCATTCGGATCGTTCAGCCACCCGGACTCCGGCGTGAAGTGGATCGCCGGTCGCGCCATCGCCGCCATCTAGCCCTCCTCATACCGAGCCCCGCCCGCCACCTCAGCGATGCGGCCCCGGATCGAACCCCACGAACTCGACCTCCGACAGCGCCGCGAAGCGCCGCGCCATCGTGGTCAGCGCCGCCTCATTGTTGTCCACCAGCAGGAAATCGCGCCCGAGTGCCGCCGCCGCCGCACCGGTCGTGCCGCTCCCGGCGAAGAAATCGAGGACGAGATCGCCGGGCTGCGACGAGGCGGTGACGATCCGGCGCAGCACGCCGAGCGGCTTCTGCGTCGGATAGCCGGTCTTTTCTCTGCCGGTCGGACTGACAATCGTGTGCCACCACACCGACGAGGGCAACTTCCCACGCGCCGCCTTCTCCGGGCCGACGAGGCCGGGGGCCATGTAGGGTTCCCGATCGACCTCCGCCGCGTTGAACACATAGTTGCCGGGGTCTTTGGCATAGAGCAGGATGTTGTCGTGCTTAGCGGGCCAACGCTTCGTCGTCCGCGCGCCGTAATCGTAGGCCCAGATGATCTCGTTGAGGAACGACGCGCGCCCGAAGATGCCGTCCAGCAGCACCTTGCAATAGTGGACCTCGCGATAGTCGATGTGAAAATAGAAGGAGCCATGCGGGGCGAGGACGCGATACGCCTCGCGCAGGCGCGGTTCCAGGAAGCCGAGGTAATCGTCGAACGAGTCGGCGTAGGAATCGCCCGCCGCCCGCGTCGTACGATAGCGCGCGCCCTGGAAGCCGACGCGGTCGCCATCGAGGTCGCGTTCGGTCCGCAGTTGCGGGCGCGTCTGCGTCCGCCCGGTGTTGAACGGCGGATCGATGTAGATCAACGGCACGGAGCCATCCGGCAACGCGCGCAGGATCGCCAGATTGTCCCCGTAGATCACGCGCGGCATCGCCCTCGCCCCTTCGATTGCCGATGTAGCTACTCCGGGAAGGATACCAGCCAACGGGCGCGACACAAGGTACAATCGGGATATGGCGCTGCGGAGAGGCGCTCCGCAGGCGAGATGTGGAGAAGGGGGAGGCGCAATGACCGCAACGGCCAAGGCCAAGACCTATCAGAACTATATCGGCGGCGAGTGGCGCGACGCCTCGGGCGGGACGACGAGCGAGAACCGCAATCCGGCCCGCCCGAGCGAGATCCTGGGGCACTTCCAGTCCTCCGAGGTGGCCGATGTCGAGCGCGCGATGGACGCGGCGCACGGCGCGCGCGATAGCTGGCGCAAGCTATCGCCGATCGCGCGCGGCAACATCCTCTACAAAGCGTCCCAGATCATCGAGCGCCGGGCCGACGAGATCGGCGAAGCGCTGACGCGCGAGGAGGGCAAGACCTTCAAGGAGGGCAAGGGCGAGACGTTGCGCGCCTCGACCATCCTGCGCTTCTTCGCCGGGGAGACGGCGCAGTCGATCGGCGAGCGGCTGCCTTCGTCCAACCCGACGACATTCCTCTACACCGAGCGGGTGCCGCTCGGCGTGGTGGCGGCGATCACGCCGTGGAACTTCCCGATCGCCATCCCGACCTGGAAGATCGCCCCGGCCCTCGCCTACGGCAACACGGTCGTCTTCAAGCCCGCCGAACTGACGCCGCTGACCGCGACCCTGCTGGTGGAGAGCCTGGCCGAGGCGGGGCTACCACCGGGCGTCCTCAACCTCGTCACCGGCTCCGGGCGGCGGATCGGCGAGGCGATCGTACGACACCCCGCCGTCAACGCGATCACCTTCACCGGCTCGAACGAGGTCGGCAAGGCGCTCTATCGCCAGGCGCTCGAATCGGAGCGCGGCGTGAAGGTGCAGCTGGAGATGGGCGGCAAGAACCCGGTGATCGTCAACCGGGACGCCGATCTCGACCTGGCGCTGACGCAGACGATCAACGGCGCGATGATGTCGAGCGGGCAGAAGTGTACCGCCACCAGCCGCGCCTTTGTCCACCGCGCCGTCTACGACGAGTTCGTGGAGAAGCTGACCCAGCGGGTCGGCAGGCTGCGCCTCGGCGACCCGCTGGCCGCCACTACCGACCTCGGCCCGCTCGTCTCCGCCGCACAGCGCGACTCGGTCGTGGACTACATCGGCATCGGCCAGCGGGAGGGGGGCGAACTCCTGACCGGCGGCAAGGCGGACGACCTCGGCGACGGCTACTTCGTCAAGCCGACTATCTTCACCGGGATCACGCCGGAGATGCGTCTGGCGCAGGAGGAGATCTTCGGGCCGGTGCTGGCGGTGCTGCCGGTGGACGGGATGGAGGAAGGGCTGACGCTGGCGAATAGCGTGAAGTATGGCCTCTCCGCCTCGATCTTCACGCGCGATATCGCCACCGCCTTCAGCTTTATCCGCGACATCGATGCGGGCATCATCCACATCAACTCGGAGACGGCGGGGGCCGAGCCGCACGCGCCGTTCGGCGGCATGAAGGCGTCCAGCTCCTTCTCGCGCGAGCAGGGCAAGACGGCGGTGGAGTTCTTCACCCAGGTCAAGACCGTCTACTTCGACTGGGCCTATCAGACCCCGCTGGCGGACAAGGAAGAGCCGGGTGCGCCCGCCTAGCCTGACACGAGCACAGCGACCAATAGCGGCTGGCGGGGTACGTACCCCGCCAGCCGCTCGCTATAAAGCTCACCCATTTACCCATTTATTCATACATCCACTCCGTTATCGTCACGAACGTGCCAATAATGCAACGACCCACAGCGAGACCTATTCAGAGCACGAAAACAGACCTGGCTTGTTGCTGAGATCCGCTATAACCGTTGCATAAACCATATACAAAAAAGGCACCTCTCTGAGGTGCCCGGCCCGATGCTACGATGGCTTCAACCTCTATTTCGGCCTTCGTGCCGCACGATTGGACAATTATCGGTGGCTTGACGTGCAAGCGTTAGCGAGAAGAATGTCACAATCCCGGCAACTAATTAAAACAAAGTATTTCACCGCGCGCATCTCCGGGCCGAACCAAGCCAAACAGAAGCGGCAGACGATCTCTTTAGAAGCATTGGAAACACTACGCGACTTGGAAATAACTTACGGAAAATATTTGCGTAATGAAAAGCGGTGCTACAACTGCGGTAATATAATTAATAGTTATAGCGAGAAAATGACGGATGTCACTATAGCCGTAACACTACTTGCTGATGCCCATATGAATGAGTTCGACACCGCTATAGTCGTGTCAGGAGATAGTGATCTCAGTCCGCCGAAACGCTCGTCATTCGATTTGCGACAAGTCGCCAATGATTCGTTTCGGATGAGCGACTCAGCTATCAGACAAAGTCAACTGCCGTCAACAGTCACCAAGAGCGATGGTACTCTTCCACAGTGTCCCTCTCGGCGGACATGAGCATACAGACCAGTGCATTACCTGAACCACCAGCAAATCTCCTCATTGTTAGCCACTACAGCGGACTTACTTCTACAGTTGCACTTGGCTAATTGGGCGGTGGTGAGCGCAGTACGGATACGCCCGCGCCGCCGATCCGCAGCACCAAGGAACGTAGTACGAACTTCGAAGTGCAACTGTAGGATAACAGCCTATCCGAAAGGTGGGGTGGGGTGGTAGACTGGGGGGATGGAAACACAACTGGCTGCCACGGCGGCACCCGCACCGCCGCAAGACGACCCGACGATCTGGCGCG